>Ga0307514_10000729_pt1 | contig 56779 bp, 91 predicted proteins | sample 16_EM_MG_FD_203088 | JGI IMG/M metagenome (GOLD analysis project Ga0307514, IMG submission 203088) | Populus trichocarpa ectomycorrhiza microbial communities from riparian zone in the Pacific Northwest, United States - 16_EM | ecosystem: Host-associated > Plants > Roots > Unclassified | place... | reverse complement strand
CTGGTGGCGTTCCAGTCGATCAACCGCGGCGAGGTGACGGCGGACGAGGAGTTCCCGCTGCCGCGGGTGACGGTCGACGAGATCAAGCAGCAGGCCACGACTCCGGTGCCCGCCCCCGCGGGTGAGCAGGGCGAGAAGAACTGGCCGGCCGCGGCGGCTCCCGGATCGGGGGCCCGCCAGTGACTGCCTTCGCCGACATCCGCAAGACCGCCTGGGACACGGAGACGACGGGCCCGAACCCGGTCGAGGACCGCATCGTCACCGCCGCGTTCATCGTCCGCGGCGGCGGCCACGAACACCGCGTCTTCTCCTGGCTCATCAACCCCGGCATCCCGATCCCTGCCGAGGCCAGCGAAGTTCACGGCATCACCGACGCCATGGTCCAGGCCGACGGCCAGGACCCGAAGACCGCCCTCGACGAGATCGCCTCCACCCTCGCCACCGCCATCGCCCACGGCATGCCGGTCATCGCGTTCAACCAGTCCTTCGACTGGTCGATCCTCCACTACGACCTGGCCCGCCATGGCCTGGCCACCGTCCACGAGCGCGTGGGCCCCGGCCCGCTGCCCCTCCTCGACCCGCACGTCATCGACAAGCAGGTCGACAAGTACGTCAAGGGCACCGGCATGCGGAAGCTGAAGCCCACCGCCGAACGGTACGGCGTCGAGCTGGAGGACTGGCACACCGCCGAAGCCGACGCGCTCGCCGCGCTCCTCATCGCCGAGAAGCAGTTCGCGAAGTACGGGCAGCTCAACTCGATGGGCCCGCAGCAGCTGTTCGCCGCGCAGAAGGCCTGGCGGGCGGAGCAGCAGGCCGGGCTGCAGAAGTGGTTCCGCACGAAGGCGACGGCGGAACAGGGCGGCGACCCGAACAAGGTCATCGACGGCTCCTGGCCCCTGATCCCGGCGCAGCGTGACGGGGGTGAGCGCTGATGTTCGGCTTCATCTCTCTGCGCCGCCACCGCGCCGAGCTCGCCGTCATCCAGGCCGAGACCGACCGGCTTCGGGAAGAACGCGACAGCGCCCGCGCCGAACGACAGGCGTTCCGGGCCGCCGCCTCCACCGGCGCCGAGCAGGTCGTCGACGTGAGCATCGTCAACGACTGCCTCACCCGCGACCTGCTTCTGTCCCGCCGCCAGCGGGTCATCGCACGGAAGGCCGGATCCCGCATCCTCGCCGCCTGGTCGGCGGAGAAGCGGCGCGCGGACCACCTGCAGCAGCGCCTCGATGACGCCGTCGGTCTCCCGGCCGGGCGGATCACGGACAGCCGCAGCTGGCAGCCCGGCTACGTGGCGCCGAAGGAGAGCGCGTCATGAACCCCGAGATCACGATCGGCGCCGCGTCCATCGTCGGCTCCCTCACCGCGGGGACTGCAGTCGCCCGCTGGTGGCTCAAGCCGGTTCGGTCCGGCCGGCACCGCGCGCCCCGCCCACCCCTGCGGCCGGACAGCCGCCGCAACACCGCTTCCACCAGCACGAGTTCGGGGGTCACCCAGTGAGCGCATCCGCCCTGTTCAACCCGGAGCGTCCGGCCGCCACCACGGCGGCCGGGCCCCGGCCCACCCCGTTCGTCATCCCGCTGCCCGTCGGCCTGGAGCTGATCAACTCCAACGAGAGCCAGCACCGAGCCCGCCGCGCCCGCATCGTCAAGGTCATCCGCGGCAAAGCACAGGAAGCAGTAAGCGAGTGCCCCGCCCTCATGGCCGCCCTCGCCGCCGCCAAGCCGGGCCCGCTGTTCCAGCGCGCTCACGTGCTCGGCATCCTCCACCCCGACACGAACGGCCGCCGCGACCCCGCGAACTGGTACCCCAGCTTCAAAGCGGCGGTCGACGGGCTGGTGGACGCGGGCCTGTTCGACGACGACGACCACACGCGCGTCGTCGGCCCGGACATGCGCCTCGGCAAGGTCGTCAAGCGCAGCCAACTCGTCCTTGTGGTCCGCGGGCTGGAGCCCGGTGAGGACCCGCTCGGATACCGGGCGGTGCGCTGATGGAGATCCGCGCCGACATCGCCGAGCTGCTCCACGCAGGCCACTCTGACGCAGCGATCGCCCGTCAACTCCACGTCGACAAGACCACCGCGGCCAAGGCGCGCGCCGCACTCGGCCTGCCCAAGGCCAAGTCCGGATTCAAGGCCGCCGCCACCCCAGAAGACCTCTTCTGGAAGCGCGTCAAACCGACGGACGACGGCCACATGGAGTGGACCGGCTTCCACATGGCCAGCACTCCGGGACTGCGCCACGGCGGCAGGAACCAGACCGCCTACCGGATCGCCTACCGGATCGCCAACGGCCGAGAGCCGGAGGGACACGCCCTGCCGAACTGCGGACGTGCCCACTGCGTGAAGCCGGGACACCACGCCGACCGCGTCGACCGCCAACAGGACCGGCGCGTCGACACGCTGTACACCGCGATCTTCGGGGCGGTGACCCGATGACCACTGCGGCCGCCGCCAACTGGACCATCGCCATCACGCTGCTCCTCATCAGCGCCGCGATCTGGGTCATCCTGCGCCGCCACCAGCGGCACCTCGACCGCCAGGCGCCGACCGTGGCACCGGCCCCGGTGGGGCACGACGTCGGCCCTGACGCCCTGCTCCTCCTCGAGGACGCGGACGCGCACATCACGGAGTACGTCGCCGAAGACCCCGACCTGTTCGAGGTGTTCGGCCCGGACGTCCCTGTCCCCAACCTCGGCACGCACCCCGACGCCGCCGCCGGATTCGACCGGCTCCGCCAAGCCATCCGCGACCACCGAGAGGACCAGCCGTGAGCCACACCGGCGCCGCACCCGACACCCGCCGCGCGCCCGACTGGCGCAACGAAGCCTCATGCCGCGAAGAGGACCCCGAACTGTTCTTCCCCAAGAGCTACGAAGGGCCCTGGCAACTGACCATCGAGCAGGCCAAAGCCATCTGCCGCCGCTGCCCCTCCGTAGACCAGTGCCTGCAATTCGCCCTCGCCAACAACATCCGCGACGGCATCTTCGGCGGCCTCACGGGAGACGAGCGCACCGCACTCCGCCGGACCGTGCGGAAGCGCAACGCCAACCCGGAAACGGTCGCCGCCAGGGCCAACCAAGCCCGCGCCCCGAAACGGGAACGCACCCTCGCCACGATCTTCGAAGGCAACACCGTGCGCCTGTACGGCGGACACCTTGCCTGGACCGGCGGCCAGAAGACCGGCTTCGGGGGCCGCTTCTACACCCCGAACCAGATCGCTTTCATGGTCGGTTTCGGCCGCATGCCCGAAGGGATCGCGCGCGTCGACTGCGGTGTCCGGGAGTGCGTGCTGCCGGAGCACCTGGCCGACGGCCCGCGGCGCGCAAACTGCGGGACCCGGTCGGGCTATCAGAAGCATCTGCGGGAGCGGACGGAGCCCTGCAAGCCGTGCCGTCGCGCGAGCGCGGACGCGGACGCCCGGCTCCGCCGCGCTGGCAGCACCAAGGCCCTGGTGTGAGCGGCGACGACAGCGGCCCCGACCCGCCGCCGCTCCTCGACTGGCGCGACCCGGCCCACTGGTCGTGGACCCCACGCCCCTGCCGGTACTGCGGCAAGGACACCCAGCTCCGCGACTCGAAGCGGAAGCCGGCCCACAAGTCCTGTGCCGAGGAAGCGCTCGCCCGGCAGGCCGCCGAGGCGGCCGAAGCGTACGACGCAGAACACCTCGGCTGACCACCGCCCAACAGCAGCGCCCCGCCGGGCGGAAACCGGCGGGGCACCCACCAAGGAGACCACGACCCATGACCGAGAACGTCACGATGACCGCCATCGACGGCACCGACGCCCTCGCCTTCGTCATCATCCGGCCCGGCGAAACCCAAGGCGGCGTCTCCATCGAGGCCGCCGCCAAGGGGCTGGACCAGCCGACCGCCGCCTACGTCCTGCGACACGTCGCCAACCAGTGGGACGGCGGCACAGGAGACCAGAGCGCCACCCTGACCGCCCTCAACTCGCTCGCCGAGCGCTGGGAACGCATGGGCAACGCCGCTCCGGAGCTGGGCGACGAACTGTTCATCGACGAGCCGACGCCCGTACAGCGCCAGCAACACGAGCGCGCCGCCACCTACTGGAGGGCCGCCGCCGACCTTCGCGAGGTCCTGGTGTCGGGCCGTATCCCGCACGACTTGATGACCGACGCCGAACTCGGCGGCTGAGACCAACCGAATCGGCGGCCGGACTGGCGCCCCTACGCCACCGGCCGCCACCCGGGAGCCCGCCACTTCCCCCCGAAGGCGGGCTCCCGGGCCCACCAACCCAGGACAACCCGACGGAAGGAACGACATGCCCAAGCTCGGGCCAGCCGACATCCCCGAGGTCAAACTCGACGCCGCCGCAGCAGCAGTCGAAGCCTCCATGACCCCCGACCAACGCCGCGGCCTCTTCGAGAAGCCCGGCACCGTCGTCTACGCCATCGTCGAACTCACCTCCAAGTCGTACACCGGCCACGCCGAAGGCGAGGAGAAGCCCGCGCAGGTCAAGGTCCGCGTCACCGGCTGCGAGGTCGCCCGCAACGACGAGGACGCCAAGTCGCTGATCGATGCCCGCCGTGCGATGTACCGCGGCCGGCAGATCGACGGGACGTTCGACGCGGTCGGTAAGGGACCGATCCATCCCGGCAACCACCTGGACGAGATGGCCGCGGCGAAGCCGACGGAGGACGAGCTCCGCGACTTCAAGCGCCGCCGTGAGCAGGCCGAGAGGGATCAGTTCGTTCGCTGACGCACCGCAGCACGAAGGCCCCGCACCAGCACGGTGCGGGGCCCGGAGAAAAGAGGAGGAGGGGCGGTGTCAGTCGTCGACAGCCAGCGCGGCGGAGTGCAGCGCATCGCGGATCGTACGGGCCTGGCCCTGGTCGTGCGCCTTGGCGTCCGCCCCGGGATCCTCGGTGCGCCTGTGCAGCTCGTCGATGATCGCCCGGTCGCGCAGAGCCTGCTCGTAGAAGTCAGGCGGCACCACGTAGGCACTCCGCTCGCCTCGTTCAGTGAAGGCGCCCGGGCGCTTCCCGTACCGGACGTCGCGCAGGAGCTGGGTCAGGTTCGCGCGGGCGTAGGTCATGGAGACCTCCGCCACACCGTCGTCGGCGATCCGAATGCCCTGGTCAGCAGCCATGGCCAGAGTGTAAGTCATTGCCAATCCTTCCATTATTTCCAATCTTTAAAGTAGTATGGCAGGGCGAGGCCAGCCCTGCCAAGACACCCAGTCCCCTGATCCCGTACGACCGAAAGAAGTGCCGATGCCCTGGGTCAAGCTCGATGACCGCTTCCCTTCCCACCGGAAGGTCGCGCTGTTGTCCGATCGAGCTTTCCGGCTGCACGTCTCCGCGATCTGCTGGTGCTCCGAGAACCTCACCGACGGCCGCATCAGCGACCGCGAGTTGACGCTCGTCGCGCACATCCGGGGACTTAAGGCAACCGCGAAGCAGCTCGAAGACGCCGGCCTATGGGACCGCACCGACGACGGCTGGGTCATCCACGACTTCCTCGACTACAACCCCTCCCGCGAACAGACACTCGCCGAGCGGAAGAAGAACGCCGAGAGGCAGGAGAAGTTCCGCCGCCGGAGGAACGGAAAGCCAGTCCCGCCGGACGGCTCCGATGCACCCGAAACGCACGACGGCGACACGAACGCAGCACGACGGCGACACGACGGCGACACGACGGCGACCGGAAAGCGTCACGAAGTTCAGGCAGACCCGCAGGTCAGCGGAATCCGTAACGGCGTTACTAACGGAGCCCCGTCCCGTCCCGTCCCGACCCCAACCCCTTCTATGGCTGATGCCGGTGGGGATAGTGCGGGTAGTGGGGCGCACGAGGCCTGGCCCGATGGGCCCCCCGCCCCCATCGACATCGACGGCTTCACCGTCACCGGACAGATGCGCCGCTGGGCCAACGCCGAATACGCGCACGTAGACCTCAACCACTCCACGAACCAGTTCATTGCGCACTACCGCTCCACCGGGACCCGCCGGAAGAACTGGCCCGAAGCGTGGCGGAAGTGGATCGCCGAAGACTCCCGCCGCGGCACTGGCCGCCCCCGACAGGGCGCCTTCCTCGTGCCACTCACCGGCGGCGGACAGACCACCCTCACCGGCACCGACGCCCGCGTCGCCGGATGGCTCTCACTACCCCCAGACGCCGAACAGGAGATCTCGTGACCCCCGACGACGCACAACAACTCCTCGCCGCCTGCGCCGCCTTCGACAACCGGCAGCCCTCCCAAATCGCCAAACGCGCCTGGGCAACCGCCCTCAAGGATCTCCCCCTCGACCAAGACTGCTTCGACGCCGTCGCCCGCTTCTACGGCACCCCACCCAAAGAAGCCGGCCAACGCCTGTGGATCCAGCCCCACGACGTCCGCACCCACCGCCAGAGCATCCGCCGCGAACGGCTGGAGAACTTCGTCTACGAACCCCCGGCAGGCGAGACGGACCCGGAGTACATCCAACGACTCCGCCGCCAGCAGCACGCCATCGGTAGCGGCACCGCCCCCGCACCAACCCAGGCGCCCGCGCTCACCGGAGGGCCGACCAAGCAGGTCGCCAAGTTCCTCGAAGGTGTCGGCCGCGACGTACCCGACGAGGACGACGAGATCGCCAAGATTCGCCGCCCCGGCCCCCTCGGCACCGAATGCCCCAAGTGCTCCGCACCCATCGGCCGCCCCTGCCGCCTCTCCAGCGGCAAAGAACGCGCCCCCCACGCAGCACGCCGAGGCGAAGCCACCGACCCGGCCATCGAGGCCGCAGAGATCGAGCGCCGCCGCGAAGCCTCCCGCCGCGCCCTCGCCCGCCGCGCCGAAGCCTCATGACCCAGCTTCCGGAGTGGGCCATCCGCTGCCCCTGGTGCCAAGCACCCGCCGGCCAACGCTGCACCAGCCCCCGCGGCCGACGCCTGCTCATCGAATCCCACGACGCACGCATCACCGCCCACACCACCAAGGAGACACCGTGCCCGACGCCGCCCTCTCCGTCATCCGCGCCGCCCTCGAAGACGCCCACCTCCTCGACGAAGACCACGACGCTGCAGCCGGGCGCGTGGCCCAGTACCTGATCAGCAGCGGCTACCAGATCACCGCCGACATCAACGACAGAGCCGCCTGATGCCCATCCGGCCCGAGAACCGCCACCGCTACCCGGCCAACTGGCGGGAGATCAGCCTCCACATCCGCACGGTGCGCGCTGCTGGCCACTGCGAGTGCCTCGGCGAATGCGGACGCGGCACCCACACCGGACGCTGCCCCAACCACAACGGCGGCCAGGCGTACGGCACCGGCTCGAAGGTCGTCCTCACCGTCGCCCACCTCGACCACACCCCCGAGAACTGCGACGAGAACAACCTCCGCGCGTTCTGCAACGGCTGCCACCTCGCCTACGACGCAGACCACCACCGCGAAACCGCCGCAGCCACCCGCCGCGCCGCCACCGAAGCCGCCGGCCAACTCACCCTCACCGAGCCCACCACCTGACCGCCCCGCCCCACACACCCAACCCCACCCCACCCCACACCCCACCCACAACTAACCGACGAGTCAGTAAGGAACCAGCCATGACCACTCTCGACACCCTCATCCCACCCGCCGACCTCACCGCTGCCATCCAGGCCGGCCACGTCACCCGCCGAAAGCACCCCGCCCTTCCGCTGTCGATCTACACCTACACGCGGGCAGCCCAGTACGAACGCGCCTGGACCCCGGTCACCCTCCAATGCCGCGGCCTGATCGCCGACGACAAGACCGGCGAAATCGTCGCCTGGCCGTTCCCGAAGTTCTTCAACGTCGGCGAGCACCAGCACGGCAACACCTACGCGCCGCCGCTCCCCGAGGGCGAGCCGTTCGAGGTGTACGACAAAGTCGACGGGTCGCTCGGCATCGTCTTCTGGCACGCCGGCCGGTGGCGGGCAGCCTCCAAGGGCAGCTTCACCAGCGAGCAGGCCATGTGGGCGCAGCGCTGGCTCGACGACCACGACACCGATGCCCTATGGCCCGGCGCTACCTACCTCGCCGAGATCATCTACCCGGGCAACCGAATCGTCGTCAACTACGGGCAGCGGGAAGACCTCGTCCTTCTCGCCGCCTACGAGATCGACGGCACCGAGATCCCCCTGCGGACGGCGGCGGTCGACTGGCTGGACCTCGGCACGGTCGTCCGCACCTGGCCCGCCATGCCCTTGCCGAAGCTGCTGGAGCTCACGGACGGCAGCCGGACCCTCGACGGCGACCAGAGCAACGGCATGCACGCCGAGGGCTACGTCATCCGCTACGCCTCGGGGCTCCGCGCGAAGGCAAAGCTTGCCGAGTACGTCCGCCTCCACAAGGTCCTCACCGGGATCACCGAGCGGGACATCTGGCGGTACGCCGGCATGCAGCTGTTCGCCGGCCAGCCGCCGAAGCTCGTCGCGAAGTCGCTCGGCTGCCCGGTCTCGGAGGTGCAGGCGCTCGCTGATGGCGGCCGCGGTCCGCTCGATGCGCTGCTGGAGCAGGTGCCCGACGAGTTCGACACGTGGGTGAAGTCGGTGGCCGCGCGGCTGGAGTTCCAGCACAAGGAGCGGCAGCAGCTCGTCGAGTTCGCGTTCAAGGGCGTCGCTCACCTTGCCGCCGACCGCGGGGCGTTCGCTCGCGCGGTCCAGAGCATCAACGACCCCGCCAACCGTGCCGCGATGTTCCTGCTCCTCGACGGCCGGCCAACGGGCCTGCACCTGTGGCGGTCGATCAAGCCGGAGACGTCCGCACCGTTCGTCGAGGACGAGGCTGCCTGATCCGCCCGTCGGCCGCCACACCACCACCCCGGAAAGGACCACCCCGACATGACCACCCCGTACTGGGAAGACCACGAGACCGGTCTCGCCCTGTACCTCGGCGACTGCCGCGACATCCTGCCCACGCTCGACCTGCAGGCCGACTGCATCGTGACGGATCCGCCGTACAGCGAAACGAGCCTTGCCTGGGACCGCTGGCCCGACGGCTGGACCACCCTCGCCGCGACTGTCGCCTCGTCGATGTGGTGCTTCGGCTCGATACGCATGTTCCTCGACCGAGCTCCGGAATTCGCCGATTGGAAGCTCTCCCAAGACGTGGTCTGGGAGAAGCACAACGGGACTGGGTTCGCCGCCGACCGCTTCAAGCGCGTCCACGAGGTGGCCACGCACTGGTACCGCGGTGACTGGCGGAACATCCACCACGACACTCCGCGAGTGGCATACACGGGTCCCGACAAGCACGCCAGGGCCAGGTACGACGACCGTGCCGCCCATGCGGGAGCAATCAAGGCCATCACCTATGAAGACGATGGAACCCGCCTTATGCGGTCGGTGGTCAAGGTCAAGTCCGTGCGCGGCGGGCGGCACGAGACGGAGAAGCCGCTCGGGATCATCGACCCGCTGATCCGCTACGCCTGCCCGCCCGGCGGTCTCGTCGTCGATCCGTTCGCCGGGTCCGGCAGCGCGCTGGACGCGGCCCGCCAGTCCGGCCGGCGGGCGATCGGTATCGAGGCCCGCGAGGAGTACTGCGAGGTCGCTGCCCGTCGTCTGTCCGCGCTCACCCTGCCCGCCGCCTGAGTCCTGGAGCCGTCATGCCCACACCCACACCCGCCGACGAGATCCGCACCGCCGCCGAGACGCTGCGCCAGCTCGTCACGTTCCTCGGAGACTGCCGAGGGCCCTGGACCGTCGGCACCCCGCCAAGCGGCTACCCGCAGTCGATCAGCAACGTTGGCGTGCCGTACTGCGTTGCTGACTGCCACGAGGATCCGAGCATCCCGGCGTTCACGATCGCCCCGTACATCGCGGCCATGCACCCCGGCGTCGGCAAGGCCCTCGCTGGCTGGCTGGAGTCCTGGACCGGCATCGACTTCCGGGAGGACGCCGCGATGCCCGAGGACGCCCGTCACGCCCTGGCTGTAGCCCGCGCCGTGAACGCCGCCACCGCCCGCACCGCGACCTGAGGAGCACACCGTGACCACCACCCCGCCCACCAACGAGATGGCCGCCAGCCTGAAGCGCGACGGCTTCGGCGACGACGAGATCGCCAACATGCTCGGCCCCGACGTCGAGCAGCAGCCCGTCCAACTCCGCTGGGGCCTGGACGACGTCATGTGGGGCGACGACGACAGCGTGACCGTGATGCTGTCCGGCCCCGGCGGCGAGCCGTACTGGCTGGAGTTGGACCAGGAGCGGGCCGCCGTTCTGCGGCAGAACCTCGCCGGCCCCGACGGCGAGGAGACGCACGTCGTCGCCGACGACAGCGACGACCCGGAGCACGTGGACGACTGCCCCGGATGCACCACCGCCCCGTGACCGGACACGAGCCCGGCGGTGTCGCTATCACCGCCGGGCCCGCCCGCCGACCCTGCCACACCACCCACCGGAGGAACCCCATGTCGTACCCGCAGTCGCTGACCCCGGAAGAGAAGCTCGCCTCGGCGAAGTACGGGCTGAGCCTGCCGCCGATCGTCGTGATCTGCGGATCCACCCGCTTCATGCCCGAGATGACCGAGGCCGACCTGCGCGAGACCGCCGCCGGGAAGATCGTCGTCAAGCCCGGCTGCAACATGAAGACCCCGCACCCGCTGTGGGCGGACCCGGTCGAAGCCGAGGCGCTCAAGGCACGGCTGGACGACCTGCACCGGGCGAAGATCCGCCTGGCCGATGAGGTCCTCGTCGTCGGCGATTACATCGGCTCATCGACGACCGCCGAGATCGCTTACGCCCGCGAGTTGGGCAAGCCCGTCCGGTTCACGCACCCCGAGGTCGACCCCGCCACCGCCTGACCGTCCCGCGCGCCGGCCGCCCTCTGCGGGTGGCCGGCCCCGACCGAAGGACCCCGATGACCAACCAGCCCGAACCTGCCCGCTTGCTCCGCGACGTCGAGCGCTACCTGTCCGCCCTGCACGGCTCCGTCGCCCGGCACGACAACCTGGCCGCGGACTACGGCTGCGCGGGCTGCGAACTCCGCGACCGGATCGCCGCCGCCATCTGGGAGCGGCAGAACCCCGGCCGCCGCTGGGCCGACTGCGAGTACCGGTGGCGTGCCGACGCTGAGGCAGACGCCGACGCGGTGTTGTCCGTGCTGCCCGCGAGCGCCGACCGGGCCACCGTGCTGCGTGAGGCCGCAGACCGGATCGATCGTGAGGACCTTCCGCAGGACCAGGTGGACATGTTCGACAACGGCGCGCGATGGGCTACGTCCCTGCTGCGCCGGATGGCTGCCGAGTCCGTGCCTGCCGTCGCGGGGCGCACCGAGACCCAGGCGCACGTCGGCGGCAACGCGGAGGACTGCCCCGCCTGCCACGGCACCAACCCGGACTACCCGTTCATCTGCCCCGGCCCGGACGCCACCGAGGCGCATCAGCCCGACAGCGAGACCCCCGGCTCCCGGCACGCCCCCGGGGCGGCAATCCTGTGCCCCGGCTGCCGAGCCAAGGGTCACTCGGTCTGCATGAGCGGCGAGGGCGCCAGCGAGACCGTGCACGGCTGCCCGCCGGACGGCTCCGGCCTCACCCCGTGCTGCGGACGCACGCCGTTCGAACTCCCGCTCACCGACCGGATCAGCAGCGAGGCGCCCGTCACCTGCCCCGGGCCCGCTGGTGGGGCGCAGCAGCCGAAGGAGACCCGGCCGTGACCGAACTCCCCGCCGCCCTGATCACCTACTTCGCCGACCGCGAGCGTGCCCGCGCCGAAGCCGTAGCCACCTTCCTCAACGCGCTCACCGACCGCGAACGCGCCCTCGTCCACGACGCCGCCGTCATGGGCTACGTCCGCGGGTCCATGCACCCGCGCGGCGAGGAGATCCCACTCAACGCACCGATCGTCGCCGACGTGATCAACGCCTGCTTCGCCTTCCCCGACCTGTACCCGGCCGTCAACGCCAACTTCGAGGACCACCGGCAGACCGTCGAGTACCTCGTCCAGGGGCAGCACCCTGACGGCACCTGGGAGCAGTGCAGTAGCGCGAGCACCGATGTGAAGTTCGCCGTCGAGCGACTGGCCGCGCGCCGCCGGATGCAGCCGGAGTTCACGTTCCGCCTCGTCCGGCGCACCACCACGGTCGTCATCGAGGCCGCCATCGAGGACCCGTCGTGATCGGCGAGGCGGTCGAAACCGTCATCACCCTCGGCTGGGCCTTCCTCGTATGGATTGTGCTGCTCGCCGCGACCGCCACCCTTGCCCTGTGGACCGTGATCGTCACCGCCGCGTGGGCGTGCCATGCCGCATGGCGAGGCGTGACGGCGGTTGTGGCGCTCGTGCAGCACTCCGAGGCCCCCGCGTCGCCTCCCGAGCCCCACAAGCCGTCACAGCCCCGCCCACGCCCCTCGTGGGCCCACACCGAACAGGACGCCGCATGACCGACCGCAAGACCATCGACCAGATCACCAGCGACGAACTCGACCAACTCCACGCCGAAAACGACCGGCTCACCGCTGAACTCGCCGACTACGACCAGCGCATCGAGCAGCTCGAAACCGCGGCCGAGCAGCACGCCCGCAACACGCTCACAGTGGCCCGCGAGCGGGAGAGCTACCGGAAGGCGTGGAAGTACGAACAGCAGCGCCGCGCCCGCGCCGAGGCCGCCATCGCCCGCGTGCAGCGCCTCGCCGACCTCATCGAAGCCGGCGCGCCCTGGACCGCCAACCACGGCACCCTCGCCCAACGTATCCGCGACGCACTCCGCACCGACGGCGACCGGCAGACAGCGACCCAAGCGACCGACGGGCGGGACCAGCCGTGACCGCCGTCGTCCCATGCAGCAGCAAGGGCCGCCCCCGCTCCGTGAAGGTCGTCAAGGGCGGCCAGTACGAATGCGTGCGCTGCGGACACCGCTGGCCGATGAGCCAGGGCAGCAGCCACCCGCACAACTGACCGTCGCGCGTTCAGACATGACGCGGCCCGCCGACAGGTACCCCTACCGTCGACGGGCCGCGCACTCCCAAGTGGCCACCGACGCTACGCGCACCCCGGCCAGACCGAAAGGCGTCGGCCCCATTGACCTGAAACCGACACAGGCGGCAGCCTGAACCCCAACCACGCGACAGGGGGAACCCCATGGCCGGCAGCCCCGAACACCGCATCATCACCCGCGAGTTCCCCGACGGACGCCGCATCCTCGCCGCCGTCACGAACACCGACGAGACAGGCGACGAGCAGCTGCTCGACCGGATCGAAGCGGACATGGACCGGCGCCGGCTCCGCGCGGTCGACGACCCCGAGTAGGTCAGTGTTCCCACACGTCCCGGGCCTGGCCGGACGGGCGTACGATCAGTGCGCTGCCTGTTCGTTCCCGCTGGCTCGCGCGGGCAGCGCTACTCCGCACAACGCGAAGGCCCCCGTCGTTCAGGTCGACGAGGGCCTTCAGCGCGTGAGGGATCAGGGCCGCCACGAATCCAGGTAGCCGGGCCGGTCGGTGTACGGGAGCGCGAGCAGGCGCAGGACGTCATCCACGCCTGCGAACGGATCGTCTACCTGAACAAGTAGATGTTCGATCGCTCCGATTACCCGCCTCTTGCTGTCGACCTCTCGCAGCACCCGCGCCGGATCCCACTCCGCGATGAATCCGATCGGGGAGTTCGGCTCCCCGACCACGCTCACGTATTCGATGGCACTATCCACCGTGTCCGAGTCATGGTCTGCCGCCCACGCAGTGCCCCACTCGGCCGCTGTCTCACGCGCAATCCGCTCGTCCTCGTCGAGCTGGGCGCGCAGCCACTGCACGAGATCCTCCACGCCGCTCACCCCTCCGGGTCCTTCTCCACCTTCGGCCGCGTCGTGCCCGACCCTTTGTACCCACGGAACACGGCCTGCACCGTGCTCAGCTTGATGTCGAGGCGCGCCGCGATCTGCCGGTATGACAGCCCCTCCTCGCCGTTCAGTCGACGAATCAGGTCGTCCCGCTCGTGGGACCACTCCTTGTTGCGCTCGGCCTGAGCAGCCATCACCTGGCTCTTCGCCCTGACCCGCTGCTCCAAGTCCGCGATCTGCTCGACCGCGTCAAGGGCGTCCGCCACCCGGCGCACCTCCTCGTCGCTCATCTCGGCCCTTTCATTCGGTGGGCCGCTTGCCATGGAGTGTAGGGGTCCCCTACAGTCGGGAGCAAGCAGCCCGTGCTGCTCAACGAAGTAAGCCCCCGGCCCGGCGCTGGAACGCCGTATGGGCCGGGGGCGCCCACCTTCAACCGCGACGAAGAGGCAGGCCCGTGAAGCCTACGCAACAACCCCCTGAGCAGCACAGCCCCGGCACGCACAACCCCCGCGACTGCAGCCTGTGCGCCATCTACCGGCACCCCGCACAAGCCGCGAACGGCCGCGCCCTCGCCCAACACCTCGCCGAACACCCCTTCCCGCAGCAAGGGGCCGGCCGATGAGCGAGCAGCAGCCCGAGCAGCCGGACCGGACGCCCCGCCCGAGCCAGATCCTCGCCGAGCCCGCGACCGTCCAGGCGTGCAACGCCGACTACGCGCAAGCCGTCGAAGTCCGGCAGACCCTCGCCGCGCAGGAAGCGAGGCAACGCTGATGGGCGCCTTCTCCTGGCTCCGCCCCGGCAACGACCGCCAACTCGCCGCCGACCAGTACGCCGGCCGCGAGAGCGCCTCGGACCGCGCCGCCCGCAAAGACGCCGAACGCGCCGAACGCCGACGCGCCGCCGACGAAGCGGCCTCCCGCCAACGCCGCGCCAGCCACCGGGCCACCGTCCGCCGCGGTAACAACGCCCCCTGGGGCTGGTAACACCCACCGACCGGCCGGCCCCGCGCGCTTCGTTCCCCCACGGCCGCGCGGGGCCGGTCCCCCTGCCCGCTCCAGGAGGAGCACCGTGATCCGCATCATCCGCACCAGCACCCTCGCGGCCCTGCGCTCCGACCAGGACAACGCAAGCCGCCAACCGCCAGCCCCTCAGACCAACGACTGCCCGGCCACCGACGCCCTGATCCGCGCCGAGACCGCCGTCGAAACCCTGCGCCAGGAACTGGCCGACGCCCGCGCCGCCACCGCCCGCACCGAAGGAGAACGCGACGCACTGCGCGCCCAGCACCTCCTCGACACCGAGGACCGGGCCGTACTCCGCATGCTGCTGCGCACCACCCGCAAACAGACCCGCCCCACCGACCGGGTGCACGTCCTCTTCCGGCACGGCGCGCTCTGCAGCATCCACGCCAGCCATGACGCCGCCGAGATGGCCGCCGAAGCACACGGCGCCCCTCGCAGCGGATGGACTGCCGCCGAACCAGGCGCCCCCCTCCCCGCGGCGGCCGAGGTGCCGTGGCGCATCCAGGCCCTCCCGCTCGGCTGACCCACCCCTGATTCTGGAGCCCACGTGAACCTGGACGAGCCCCTCGCGACAGCAGTCGACCACTGGCCGACCGCCCTCGCCGCCGGCATCCTCCTGCTCGCAGTGGCCGCCGTCTGCTCGATCGTCGTACGCCGCACCAGCGGCGCCGTCCTCACCGCAGGCATCGGCGCCCTGGTCTGCACCGCCTACACCGCAGACACCAGCTGGCGGTTCGCCGAGCACCGCCTCGGCATGGTCGACTCCACCGAACGCGCCGTCATGTTCGCCGCCGGTGAGATCGCGCTCCTCGCCTGCGCCGTCATGGCCCGCGCCAACAAGCGAGCGACCGCGACCGGCACCACCGCGGGAACCCCCGGCGTGCCCGGCGTCCTCGTCTGGTGCATCACCGGCGTGCAGATCATCCCCGCGTTCACCGAGTCCGGTGTCTGGGGCGGCCTGGTCCGCGCCTTCTTCGGCCCCGTCATGGCCGGCCTGCTCTGGCACCTCGCCATGGGCCTGGAGATCCGCGTCACCCGGCCCGAGGCTCTCTCCACCGGTCTGCCCGCGCAGATCGGCGCGGAGCTGCGCGAGCGGCTGCTGTCCTACCTCGGGCTGGCGACCCGGAACCGTACCGCGGAGCAGATCAGCCGCGACCGGGCCACCGCCCGCGCGGTACGCCTCGGCTCGCGCCGCTGGCTCGGCCCGTGGGGTAGGGCAGCGCTCGCCGCGTCGCTCACTCGTTCGGGGGCGTCCCTCGACGGGCAGCAGCGGCACGTCCTCATGCAGCAGCTCGCCGGGCGGCGCAGCGCGGGCGACCTGCGGACCGTACCCGTCGCGTCGCCGTGGGTACCGCAGCCTGTACCCGAGCCGTACCCGGCTACCCCGCTCGGCGTCACGGGTGCGGAGCTTCGGCGGATGGAGCCGTTCGATGCCGTACTCCGGGTACACGCCGCGCACTCCGACGCCACGCCCGCTGAGCTCGCCGCGCTCTGCGTCGAGTACGGCGTACCCGTATCCGAGACCCAGGTACGGCTGGCGCTCCGAGCGGCCAACCCGGCGCCCGTACTCGACGTACCCGTACGGCCTCAACTCGACGCCTCACCCGAGCCCGTACCCGCCGCGCAGGCCGTACCCGTACCCGCCGTACCTGAGGTACCCGACGGCGAGTACACCGCTCCCGGCCTGCACCTCGACCTGACCACCGAGCCCCAGGTACGCCGCGAGTTCGCCTCCGCTGTACCCGCCGCCATGGCCCGTACCCGCCCTACCCGAACCGAGGTACACGCCCGCGTACCCGATGTGCCACCGGGCATCGAGCACCCCGTCGACTTCGTCCGCCGCCGCGCCAACGAAGAGCGCGCCACCGCTCCCACGGTGAGCCGTACCCGGCCCGAAGAGCAGCCCCTACCCGAGGTCGTACCCGTACCCGAGCGCGCACCCGAGCCCACGAGTACGGCAGGTACAGGCGACCTCAACGCCCTACTCGCCCGCGCCCGCGAGGTCGACACCGAGCACCGCCGTACCCACCGCCGGCCCGCCAGCATCCACACCCTCAAGCGGGAACTGCGCGTCGGCCAGCCGAAAGCCCAGCAGATCCGAGAGCTCCTCGACGGAAGCGCGGGGTCCCACCCGTGATCCTCGCCGCGTTCTTCTCGGTCGCCACAGTCGGCGGGATATGCGGCATCGCGGCCATCGCACCCCGCGCCCTCCCGCCGGTCATCGCCACCACCGCATTCATCCTCACGCTCGCCGCGCTCGGCGCGGCCCTCATCCGATAGGCCCGACATGACGTACGTGACCATCGGCGGTGTCACCGTCGGACTCTGCATCCTCGTCCACCACCTCGTCGGCTGGTGGCCCGGCCGCAAGGCCCTCATGACGGACCCCGCAGGCCAGGCTGGCGCCCTCGCCCCGTTCCTTTTCGCCTGGTCATACGGCGTCCTCACCATCCTCGGCGTCGGCGGCCTCATCGGCTGGATCGCCCGCACCACCCTGTGGATCTCCAACTGGTTGGGGGACGTGTCCTTGGTCTGGGGCGTCGGCGGGCAGGCCGGACAGCGCGCCGGCGGCGCCTCCTACCTGCCGCTCACCCAGACCGGCGGCGCGATCGTCCTGATCCTGACCGTCGCCCTGGTGGCCGCGGTGAAGAAGTCCCGGTGGGGCAGCGACATCAAGCGCGGCGCCTGGTGCGGGATCTGCCTCGGCACCAGCGCGGGCGTCGCAGGGTTCGCCGCAGCTCCCCTCGCGGTCGCTGTGAACTGGCTCGGCGACGCCGTGTACGGGGCGCTGTGATGGCCACGGATAGCCCTCCGGTCGAGGAGCCGCAGGAGTCTTCGCGGGCGGCTGGCGCGTGCGTGCTGGTGGTCCTCTGCGGGGGTGCACTGGCGGTCCTGTTCGCGGTGTCGGATGTGGTCGGAGTGATCGCCGTGTGGGTGGTCGGGGCGGTGGCTCTATGGCGGGCAGCGCGCCGCCGCATGTCCGTTTCGTCCGCCCCTCCCCCATCGGGGGGTACCGCCCCCCTGAGCGGTGAACGCGCAGTTCAGGAGCTTGCTGACGGAACCACTCTCGTAACCCGAGAGGGGATGTCGATCTTCCTCGTGGATGACTCGACCAGCCCCAACCGCACCCACGTGCGCGTCGAATGCGCACCCGCAGTCGAGACCGAACGGACGTCATGACCCGCACCCGACAGGGCGCCATCTACGCCCTCATCGACCCCCGCGACGACAAGATCCGCTACATCGGGAAGACGACCCAACCCATCCTCACCCGGCTCGCCGGCCACCTTGCCAATCCGACCAACCCGGGAATGCGGGTGTGGATCAACGGGCTCACCCTCGGAGGTCTGACCCCGCGCATCGAGGTCGTCGCCACCGCATCCGAGGCGCGGCTCGACGCCGAAGAGAAGCGCCAGATCAGCCGTCACCTCAAGCAGGGCCACCGCCTCCTGAACGCGCCGTACTACCAACAGCACGTCGCCGACCTGAGCCGTCCCCAGCCCGCCGAACCGGCCCCCCAAGCCGACGAGGCGCAGGATTGGCCGCCCGCCATGGGGCTAGCGCGGCTCGTCTTCGGCGGCCTGGCCCGAGCCCGTGCCGCCAGCCGAATGCCAGCGTGGGCCGCCGCCTTGATCGTTGTCATCAGCGCGCCGCTGTACCTGGTGCTGCTCCTGCTGCGCGCCCTGCTCAACACCAGAGTCGGGATCTACCTGGTCCTCCTCAGCGGGGTCGGCTCGATCCTGTGGGACGCCGGGTTCGACGCGGCGGTACGCGACTTGCTCCTCCCGCGGTTGCCGGTGGAGGAGTGGTCGATGCTCTGGAGCGCCTATGTGGCTCCTCCGCTTGCCGAGCTGGCGCCGAGCCTCTGCTGGACCGTGCTGGTCGTGGCGGTCGTGTTGGCCGGCGCCTCGTATGCCGAGGTCGCCAAGACCCGGCCGCCCGCGGCTCGGAGGCGAGAGGGCGGCGATGTCGCGGCTGCTGCTGCGGCGGCTCTGGACGCGGGAGTTCCTCCGGCGGTCAAGGGCCTGACTGGAGATCCCAAGGCCTGACCCATAAGACCCCGGCGCGGGCCGCTCCATCCGCCAAGAGAGCGCGGCCCCCGCCGGTCCACCCATCCCGAGAGACAGGAGACCGCCATCATGGCGTTCAAACGGACCGGATCCCAAGACGAGCTGCGCGCGGCCCGCACCGAGGAGCAGCTGGCGCAGCACGCCACCGTGTACTCCGCTTCCCGCGGCGGGCACTACCCCGCCCAGGACAAGCCCGTCCCGGGCGCTCCGCAGGAAGGCCCGCGCACCAGCTGACCGCCTGCCACACTGAGACCAGCCCTGCCGCGCACCCCCGTCGCGGTGGGGCTTTCGCGTGTCAGGACCCGGCCGGCTCCCGCTCGTTGACGGGTGGGGCGGGCACGGCGCGGGCGAGCCACCGGCCGCCAGTGACTTGAGCGGGCAGCATGATGGGGACGTAGCCCTTCTCGACGAGGACCGCGAGACCTTCGACGCATTCGTCCCTGGTGTCTGCCTGTACGCCGATGCGGATCGCCATGGTCGTCAGTGTGCCGTGGCGGGCGGGGTGTGTGTACTGGTTCGAGTGGATCCGGGTCACGAACTGGTGACGGCGCCTTCACGTTGTCTGCACAGGGTCGGATGATGCACGGCAGCACATCCGATCCGTGGGGGGACCATGAGCCAGCCGTATCCGCTGCAGCCCGCACCTGGTTGGGCACCACCGGTGCCGCCGCGCCCGCCACGATGGGGCCGGTTTGTCGCGTGGACAGGAGCAGCCGCGTGCGCTGCGTTCGCGATCGGCGGCGGCCTGGCCGTGTGGGCGCAGGACGACGGCGACACGATCGCGACCCCGACCGCCTGCAAGGCCGCGCTCGCCGTCAACTACCGGGAGGCGATGGCGGCCGGCCCGGATGCTCCGACGGCTGCCGCGCCTCCAGCTTGTACGGGCCTGGACGAGGCGACGCTGCGGCGGATCACAGGTGAGGTTGTCACCGAGTATTTGGGGAGTCCTCAGGCGGATGAGGATGCGCGGCGGGCGATGGAGTCGGCGGCCGGGACGCCGTGACGTCACCCGTTTGGGGGTAGTGACAGGCGTGGAGGGTGGGGCGTAGCGTCCCGGGAGCGGCAGTCGGGCCGGGTCTTCGCAGGACCTCGGGGAGATTGTGGTGAACTCCCTGGTGCGGCTGCCGCGTAGACGTTGAACGGCCCCGTCCCGGGTTGGGGCGGGGCCGTCGTCATGCGGTGGGCTTCAGCTGCTCCCACGTCAGCGGGACGTGCGTGGTGTGGCGGTGGTGTCTGCCGCAGGTTCGGCAGTGCGTCGGCCGCCAGGCTGCTTGGGGGACGAACGGGTGCAGCGGATTCCGCCAGTGCCCTTGCACCTGTAGGTGGTCGCCTCGGTGCTGGCCGCAGCGGTCGCAGATCCAGTAGCCGTCCGAGCCATCCGGTTGCACTGGCCCCTCGCGGAACCAGTGGTCGGTGATCAGCGGCGGACGGCCGCTCATGGTGTGGGCTCCTCGCCCGGACGCACCGGGCCCGCGAGGGTGCGGAACAGCGCCTCCTCCTGCTTGGCCCGCTGCTCGTACGCCGTCTGCATCCCCGTGAACGCCAGCTCGGCAACTTCCGCGTCACACGCGGCGCAGAGCCACGGGGTGCGGATCTGACGCCACAGCCAGGGCTTCTCAGTGTCCTTGCCGCAGCGGTCGCATGACGGAGAGCCGAGCGGATTTACGACCGGGCGGCGGGTGCGGACGAAGAGGTAGGCCAGGGCGGCGAAGAGCGTGGCGTACCCGAGCCCGATCAGCGTGAGTCCCATGGCGACGCTCATCCGGTCTTCTCCTCGCTGCTCACCGGGCGCTCCGTGGCTTTCTTCGGCCGGCCGCCCTTGCGTGCGCGCCGTTCGGCCAGCTCCTGCTCGGCGGCGGCCAGTTCGGTGCGCTCGTGTTCGTTGCCGTGCTGCTCGATGAAGGTGCGGACGTGGTCGACGAGGTCTGCGCTGCGGTCGATGCCCTTGCGCGCGGCGGCTGTTCCGTAGGCGTCCCACATGCGGCGGGGGATGCGGAACTTGGTGCTGAAGGTGTGGTCGGTCTGGTCGGCTGCCATGGGTTCTATGTTCCCACACGGATTTCTTAACGTCACCCCTTGTGTGGGTACACGGTTACGGGTTACTGTGTACCCACAAGGAAACGAACGAGGGGGCAGCAATGCAGAACACCACCACCACCGAGCAAGCCCGCTGCCTCCACTGCCACCGCATCCTCACCTCCGCCAAGTCGATCGCCCTCGGCTACGGCCCCCGCTGCGCCCGCAAGATCCGCACCGCAACCGTCGACCTCACCAACTACAAGCCCCACCAGGTCGCCTCCGCCCGCGAGCTCATCGAGGACGGCGCCATCGTCCCCCTCCGCTCCGTCGTCTTCATCGCCGTCAGCACCGACGGCACCGAGACCTACAAGACCGCCCCCACCGCCTGTTCGTGCCCTGCTGGGGTCAAGGGCTCGCGCTGCTACCACCAGCTCGCCGCGCGCATGCTGCTCGCGGCCTGAGAGGAGAACCCATGCCACAGAAGCGCACCGTCAGCGCCAACTACGTTGGCGTAGGCGTCACCACTGACCATTCCCGGCCCTTCACCGTCCGGGCGCGTGACCGTCGCGACGCCGAACGAGTCGTCGTGGTCCACATGAGCTACGCGGAGATGGTCGACGCCCGCGACGCCCTCACAGAACTCATCGACAACCCGCCCGCGTGGACACGTCTCTTCACTCACCGGCCCGACGCCACGCGCGACGACGCCTGAGCCCGCGCCTTCCCCATCACCGCCCGCGTCCAGCTCCTCGCCGACGCACTCGCCGCCTGAACCGAAAGGACCCCGTCATGCCCCAGCCGATCTCCACCGCCGCCCTCAACGCCATCGAACAGCTCACGGACGCCGCAGACGCGTTCGTCACCGCCCTGCAGAACGCCGCCGACCAGGACACCGACCACCGCGGCTACTGGGCTGGATTCGTCGCCCAGATCAAGCACGTCACCGAACACGGCGCCGCCGCCCTGGAAGCCCCGACCGCGCTGTTCTTGGGCGCCCCGGAAGGGAGCCCGGAGCGGGCTCGGCTGCTGTTCCTGTTCGAAGCGCAGGAGGCCCTCGCTCCGGCCGCCAAGGTCACGTTGGAGGCATCAGCGGCGCTCGGCTGGGCCGACGACAAGGCCGCGCGTCTTGGCGCCCGCCTTGCCGAACGCCGCAACGCCCGCTGACCTGAGAAGAGGAACCCCATGGACTTCCACGACGCCCTCAACACCGTCACCGCCGAACTCACCCCCCAGCCCTGGGACTGGACGGCCCTCGACGGCACCACGCTTCGGATCATCCCCGCCGGCCTCCGCGCCGACGCCGGCGAGGCCGAGGTGTACGTGCGTGTCACCCGCCCTGATGCCAAGGGCCTGGGTGACTACGGGATCACCGGCCCGAACAGCCGCGGCGTCGCCGAGGTCGGCGTGACCACCACGGACCTGCCCAAGGTAATCGAGGCGCTCACCGAGCAAGGGTGGTGGGCCGACAACACGTTGGTCTCCGGGGCCCTGCTGGTCGCGGCAGCTTCCGGAGGGGTGGTCGTGGGCGTCACGGAGAATCACGGCACCGGACAGCACGTCGACGTCGGGATGGTTCTTCCCGAGTCCCAGCGTCTGCCGCTCGCGTCCGCGCTGCGCCGAGCCCTGGATGTCGCCCGCGCCTGGGAGGACTGACGCCAGACCCCGGACACGCCGAAGGCCCCGATCCGCCGCCACGGAGACCGGGGCCTTCGCCCTGCGCACGCCAACCACCAGTTGCGCACCTCGTTACCATCACACCATGACAACCGGTAACGACCCCAGCGTACCGGCCGACACCCCCACGGGCGACGGCCCGGCCACCACACCCGCATCCTGGGAACGCCCCCGCAACAACGCAGGCCGCTTCACCCGCACCCTCGCCAGCGTCCGCCGCGACGCCGCAGCCGCCGAATATCAAGCCGACCACCCAGACACGACGCTCCAGCAGATCGCCGAACTGTTCGGCTACTACGACAAAAGCGAAGCACGCCGCGGCATCCTCCGCGCCAAAGCCGACGTCGCCCGGCCGGCCATCGACAAACTCATCGGGGCCGAATCCCTGGAGCTCGACGCCCTGTACACCGAGGCGTGCGCCATCCTCCAGCGGAACCACATCACCGTGAGCCACGGCAAGATCGTGATGTGGCGCAACCCGGAGACGCAGCAGGAGGAGCCGCTGCCGGATGACGGGCCCAAGCTCCAGGCCATCACGGTCGCGCTCCGTGTCCGCCAGGCCTACCAGGACCTCCACGGTCTGAAGCAGCCCGCACAGGTCGCCGTGTCCGGCGCCGTCCGGTACGAGGTCGTCGGCGTCGACCCCGCGGACCTCACGTGACGACCGCGCTCGATCAGGACGCCGTCGTCCGGTACGAGCCCCGCGGCGCAGCGCGCGCCCTGTTCAAGACCCGCGACAGTGAACTCGTCATCGCTGGCCCCGCCGGCACCGGGAAGAGTCTGGCCGCGCTGTTCCGCCTGCACCTCACCGCACTGAACAACCCAGACGTCCGCTGCCTCATCGTCCGTAAGACCGCGGTGTCGCTCACCTCGACGACGCTCGTCACCTTCGACAAGAAGGTTGCGGCCGACGCGCTCGCCCGCGGCATCGTCCGCTGGTTCGGCGGCAGCGCGCGGGAGGCGGCGGGCTACCGGTACTCGAACGGCAGCGTGATCGTGGTCGGGGGGATGGACAAGCCGGAGAAGATCATGTCGGCGGAGTACGACCTCGTGTTCGCGGACGAGGCCACCGAACTCACCATCGACGACTGGGAAGCCATCGCCACCCGGCTCCGCAACGGGGCCCTGTCCTGGCAGCAGCAGATCGCCGCCTGCAACCCGTCCCACCCGGCGCACTGGATCAAGCAGCGCTGCGACGCCGGTGAGGCGACGATGCTCGTCTCCCGGCACCGCGACAACCCGGCCTACGTGAACGCCGACGGCACGTACACGCCCAAGGGCGCGGCGTACTTCGCGAAGTTGGACAGGCTCACCGGTGTGCGCAAGCTCCGTCTGCGCGACGGCGCCTGGGCCGCGGCAGAAGGGCAGATCTACGAAGAGTGGGACGACGCCCTGCACCTCGTCGACCCACAGCCCATCCCCGACAGCTGGACCCGCTGGTGGACCGTCGACTTCGGCTTCACCAACCCCTTTGTTCTGCAGTGCTGGGCGGAGGACGGCGACGGGCGGTTGTGGCTATACCGGGAGATCTACCGCACGAAGCGTCTCGTCGAAGACCATGCCCGGCACATCCTGCGCCTGGTGCGCCGCTGCACGACCTGCTGCGAGTCGAAGGCCGCCGACCATGACTGCCACACGTGCGGGGCCTGCGAGCTGGAGTGGACCGAACCGAGGCCGCGCGCGGTGATCTGCGACCACGACGCGGAGGATCGCGCCACCCTGGAACGTCACCTGGGCATGGGCACGCAGGCCGCGCACAAGAGCGTCAGCGATGGCATCCAGGCGGTTAAGTCCCGGCTGAAGCCAGCTGGTGACGGCAAGCCGCGGCTGTTCGTCGTGCGGGGTGCGCTGGTCGAGCGGGACCCGTTGCTGGAAGAGGCGTCGCTGCCGATGTCCTCGACGGATGAAGTCGGCGGCTACGTGTGGGCCGTGAAACCGGGCAACGCCGGCGGGCTGAAGGAAGAGCCGGTAAAGAAGGACGACCACGCGATGGATGCGCTGCGCTACATGGTTGCCGAGCAGGATCTGGGCGGTCACCCCCGGGTGGGTTGGCTGTGAAAACGGAAGGTTTTGCGGTGATGTGGTCGAAGCTCGCCCTACGGCTGAAAAATTTGCGGTCACCATCGCTCTTGACAGGAGGATTTACACTCATCTCAACTGGGCTTGGGATGCGCTTCGGTCTGTGGACCGGCCTGCTCATCGCCGGACTCTGCGCGATCGCCTACGAGTGGCACCTCAGCCGCCCGGACTGACAGCAAGGGAGGGGCCGTGGGCAGAAGCTTCCTCGGCTCCCTCGCCAACGCCGCAGGATCATTCCGCTCCGCCGCCCCGCCCGTCCCCTTCACCAGCCGAGCCCAGAGCTACGGCATCTTCGGCAGCAACCGCAGCGCCGAGGGCCAGATGCGCGCGATGTCCGCCGTCGGAACCCTCTTCGCGATCGTCGACCGCACCTCCAACGCGACCGCCCTGGTGGACTGGAAGCTGTACCGCAAGGCCAAGTCCGGCCGTGACGAGGACCGCGTAGAGGTCACAAGCCACGCGGCCCTGGACCTGTGGAACAAGCCCAACCCGTTCATGCCACGGCAGGAGTTCGTCGAGTCCTCCACGCAGCACTACGACCTCACCGGCGAAACCGAATGGGTCATCGCCCGCCGCCCCGGCGTGTCCATCCCGCTGGAGATGTGGCCCGTCCGCCCCGACCGCATGACCCCGGTCCCCGACCGGGAACGCTTCCTGAAGGGCTGGATCTACACGAGCCCGGACGGGGAGCAGATTCCCCTCGAACTCGACCAGGTCATTCAGTTGCGCCGGCCGAACCCGATGGATCCGTACCGGGGGCTGTCGCCGATCCTGTCGATCCTGCCGGACCTCGACACGTCGCGGTATGCGGCGGAGTGGTCGCGGGCGTTCTTCATCAACTCGGCTCAGCCTGGCGGCATCCTGCAGTTCGACCAGCGCCTGTCGGACAGCCAGTTCGACGAGCTGCGGGACCGGTGGGCGGAGCAGCATAAGGGCGTCGCGAACGCTCACCGGGTCGCGATCCTGGAGCAGGGCAAATGGATCGACCGCACCATCAGCCAGCGCGACATGCAGTTCGTCGAACTGCGCGGCGCCACGGCTGATCGGGTGCGTGAGGCCTACGGCATCTCGAAGACGGCGATCGGTGACTTCGAGGACATCAACCGGGCCTCCGCGCTCGCCGCGAAGTCCTGGTTCGCGGAGCAGCAGACGGTGCCGCGCCTGGAACGCATCAAGGCCGCCCTCAACTTCGAGCTGCTCCCCATGTACGGGGCCACCGCGCAGGGCCTGGAGTTCGACTACTGCGACCCCGTACCCGCGGACCCGGAGACCGAGGCGGCAACGCTGACCGCGCGGGCGAACGCTGCGGCGGCGCTGCGCACGGCGGGCTGGGACCCGGCCGGGATCCTGTCCGCGGTCGGCCTGCCCGAGATCCCGTACGCGGGCGCGCCTGCCGCACCGGCTGGGCCGTCTGCGTGGGCGGACGCTGTGGCTGGCCTGGTGGGCGAGGGCATCGAGAACGCTCAGCGCTGGGTCGTGAAGATCACCGACGACGGCGACACCTGCCACAACTGCCGGGAGCAGGCAGGGCGCACCTACAAGAACCGCAAGCAGGCGTACGAGGACTACCCGGGCGGCGAGGGCTACGTGCGCTGCGAAGGCGTCCAGTACGGCAACGCGTGCCGCTGCAAGGTCGTCAAGCGCGGCCGGAAGGGAGAGGGCGAATGACCCGTATGCAGGGCCTGACCGTGCCCGCGAACCTCGCCTCGTTCGTCGCGCGGCAGCGGGAGCAGGCCGACAAGCTGCGCGCCCAGCACGGCATCGAGGCCCAGTCCTGGTACCGCATCACCAACCAGACCGCCGATGAGGCGGAGGTGATGCTGTACGACGAGGTCGGCGGGTGGCTCGGCGCCACAGCCGACGACTTCATCAACGACCTGCGCGGCATCACCGCGCCGAAGATTCTGCTCCGGGTCAACAGCCCTGGCGGATCGGTGACAGAGGGCATCGCCATCGCCAACGCGTTGCGCTCCCACCCCGCGAACGTCACGGTCCAGGTCGACGGAGTCGCGGCGAGCATTGCCTCAGTCATCGCCATGGCAGGCGACCGGGTGCGGATGATGCCGAACGCGCTCCTGATGGTCCACGAAGCCAGTGGCCTCTGTGTCGGGGAAGCGGCCGACATGATCAAGATGGCGGAAGTCCTCGACAAGATCTCCGACAACATTGCCGGGGCATACTCGGCGCGCGCGGGCGGCACCGAGGCCGAATGGCGACAGGTCATGAAGAACGAGACCTGGTACCGGGGCGAGGAAGCCGTCGCCGCTGGGCTGGCCGACGAGGTCGTGCCGACGCCCAAGCGGGGGGCAGAGCCAGAGCCGGAGATGCGGAAGGACTTCGACCTCACCGCGTACGGCTACCGGGGTCCACGCGCGGAGGAAACGACCCTCACAGAGGACGTCCGCTCTCTCATCGGCGAGGAAGTCGCCACGCAGCTCGCCGCTGCCGTGACCCCGCCCGGCGAGGACACCACACCCGTCGAGCCTGCCCCCGCGGCAGAGCCCGTCGAGGAACCGGCCCCCGCGGCGCGCGCCGACGAACCGGCCAAGCCTGCGGCGCCGGCCGACGAGCCCGTCAACGAGTGGGCGGCAAGCGTCGCCCACCTCACCCAGCCCGAGCCGGACCCCTGGGTCGGACTCGTGGCCCATCTGACCGACCCCACGGCGTCGTCCAGCGCGGCGACGGAAGCAGCCTGAGGAGGCACTGTGGCAACTCCCACCATCCCGCGCGACGCCGACGAGCTCGCCGAAGCGCTCGGTGACACATCGACGCTGACGAACATCGTCAAGACCCCGGAGACGCTGAAGGACTTCATCGTCAACTACGCCAAGGCTCAGTCCCGTACGGACGAGAGCATCGAGACGCAGATCCGCGACGAGACGCAGCGGCAGTTCGCGGAGATCCTGAAGAACGAGCAGATCGACGGGATCAACCGGCTCAACCTCAACCCGAACACGCAGCCCGTCGCGCGGTCGAAGCACTACAACCCGAAGGCGCCCGGGGCGGCGCTCGACAAGCAGTTCGGGAACTGGGGCGACTTCCTGGCCGCGACGTGGCAGGGCGCGAACACGCAGGAGTCCCTCACCGCGCGCTCCGAGATCAAGAAGCTGCAGAACAGCTTCGGTTCGACGGTGCCCTCGGACGGCGGGTTCCTCATCCCCGAGGTGCTGCGCGCGGAGCTGCTGCGTGTGGCGCTGGAGATGGCCGTCGTCCGGGCCCGCGCCCGCGTCGTGCCGATGGAGTCGCTGACGGTCCCGTATCCGATGATCGACTCCACGTCGAACGCCTCGTCGGTGCATGGCGGGATCGTCGGCTACTGGACCGAAGAGGCCGGAGCGCTCACCGACTCCGCACCGACGTTCGGCCGCATCGAGCTCATCGCGAAGAAACTCACGCTCTACTCGGAGATCCCGAACGAGCTGTTCCAGGACAGCATCATCAGCCTCGAACAGTTCATGAACGAGTCCTACCCCGAGGCCCTCGCCTGGTTCGAGGACGTCGCGTTCATCGACGGCAACGGCGTCGGCCAGCCCACCGGCTTCCTCAACGCCGCCGCCGCCGTGTCCGTCGCGAAGGAGACCGGACAGGCCGCGGGGACGATCCTGTGGGAGAACATCGTCAAGTGCTACAGCCGCATGCTGCCGGCCTCCATCGGCCGCGCGGTGTGGGTGGCGCACATCGACACCTTCCCCGAGATCGCCACCATGGCCCTGTCTGTGGGCACCGGCGGCTCCGCGGTGTGGATCGGCAACGGCGACGGCGCGGGCGCCCCGCCCGTGACGATCCTCGGCCGTCCGGTCGTGTGGACCGAGAAGGTTTCCTCCGTCGGCACCGCGGGTGACATCAACTTCGTCGACTTCGGCTACTACCTGATCGGCGACAGGCAGGCCATGCAGACGGCCACGTCGACCGAGTTCAAGTTCGGCAACGACAAGACCGCCATGCGCGTCATCGAGCGCGTCGACGGCACCCCGTGGATCAAGTCTGCGATCACCCCCCGCAAGGGCTCCAACACCCTCTCCCCGTTCGTCAAGGTCGCGACCCGGTCCTGACCCTGCCGGCCCGGCTGGGCAGTAACGCCCCCGGCCGGGCTCGCTCCGAAACGGCAATCAACCCCCGTAAGGAAGGCATCCCATGGAAGCGCTTGGCAGGCTGTTCAACGCAGCCACCTCAGCTACCACCACGGCGACCCCGTTCGGCCTGAAGGACGCAGGCGGCGCGACGATCATCCTGATCGGTGCGACGTCCGGGAACGCCACCATCCAGGAGGCGCAGGACTCCGCGGGCACCGGTGCGCAGAACCTCGCCGTGTTCACCCGCTACTACCGGCAGAACTCCGGCACCTGGACGAAGGTCACCCAGGCCGCAGCAGCCACTGTCACGGCCGGCACGGGCGGGCTCCTGGCCGTCGAGGTCGACGCGGCGCAGCTGTCCGACGGCTACACCCACATCACCGCCTCGCACGCGTCCGGGTCGTTCGTGATCCTGCCCCACGACCTGACCGTGCAGCGGCCCCCGGCGAACCTGCGGTCGGTGACGGCATGAGTGTCCTCATCTCCGGAGACCAGCTCCGCACCGTCGTCCTCGGCACTCTCGTGGCGGGGACCGCGAAGACCGTCCCTGCGAACGCCACTTCGACGATCTTCACCGTGTCAGGTGGCCGCGTCGCCATCACCAGCCTGGTCGGGAAGGTGACCACCGTCATCGGCGGCACGACCCCCGCACTCAAGCTCGTCGCGACGCCGACCGTCGGAACTGCAAACGACCTGTGCACCGCAGGCACCATCACCGCCGACGAGGTCGGCACGCTGTACAGCCTCCCCGGCCCGACTGGTTCCGCGCTGAGCATCTCCGGCTCCGGCTCAGGTGGCGTCACTGGGCAGACCACGCCCGTGATCGTCGCGGCCGGAACGATCGGCGTGAACGACTCGGCGGCCGACGCCACCGGGGCGATCCAGTGGCAGCTCACCTATGTGCCGCTGGACAACGGCGCGTCTGTGACGGCGGCCTGACGTGGCGGCGTGGGCGTGCGCGGAGTGCACCACCACCTACTCGGTGGGCGCTCCGCGCTGCCCGCACTGCGGGTCAACCGAGTATCTGGAGGAAGGCGCAATGCCGAAGATCACCGTTCATGGCGGGCCCACCGTTGCGGGCGCGTCGGTTGTGGGTGGCGCGTGGAGTGACAGCGACGCCCCCGACGTGTGGCCGGAGCCGGCCGAGGAGGAGGGGGGTGAGGAGTCATCGCTTGGGAGCAGCTCCGAGACATCGCCCGAGACTCCGTCGAGCGATACCGAGCCGAGCAAGAAGCCGACCCGGTCGCCTGCCCGAACGACGGGCAGCCGCTCGAAGAAGGGCCAGACGGGCAGCTCTTCTGCCGCTTCGACGGATGGCGGCCCGGAGGCCGGTACGTCGGAGACCGGCTCCGCTGACGCCTGACCCCCGCCCGCCAACGACACCCGAGAGGAGGTGACTGGAGATGGTCGTGTACGCGACGCGTGAGGACGTGATGCGCGCCCTCGACGTGAAACTCACCGCACGCAACAGCGCGCAGATCGACCGCGCGCTGGAGTCCGCGAGCCGCGATGTGGAGTCGCTGTGCCACCGCACGTTCGTGCCCAACCTCGCAAGCAAGTCGTTCGACTACCCCGGCCCGCAGACTGGCCGGCCGTGGCGCCTATGGCTGGACGCGAACGAGCTCATCTCCGTCACCACCCTCAGCAGCGGCGGCGTCGTCATCGGGTCCACCGACTTCTTTCTGGAGCCCAACGAGTACGGGCCGCCGTACAACAGGATCGAGATTGACCTCAGCTCCTCGGCCGCGTTCTCCAGCGGGGACACGCACCAGCGCGCCATCACGGTCACCGGGCTGTGGGGCTACCGCAACGACGAGACCACGGTCGGTGTGCTCGCAGGCGCGGTCGCCACGACCACGGCCACGACCATCACCGTCAACGGGACGGCCTCCGCACAACTCGGTGTTGGCAGCGTGATCCGTATCGACGACGAACGTTTGATCGTCACCGGCCGCAGCATGGCCGACACGGGGCAGAACCTCGGCAGCACCATCGACCAGCAACTCAAGACAGTCACGGTCCCGGTCGCCGACGGCACACAGTTCGCGATGGACGAGGTCATCCTCATCGACTCCGAGCGCATGCTCATCGTCGACATCGCGGGCAACCAGCTCACCGTGAAGCGCGCGTGGGACGGCAGCCCGAACGCCGAGCACACCAACGGCGCCGACATCTACGCCCCCCGCTCCCTGACTGTGCAGAGGGGTGCGCTCGGCACGACAGCAGCCACGCACACCAACAGCACCGCGGTCGTGCGGTGGGATCCGCCTGGCCTGGTGCAGGACTTGGTCATCGCTGAGGCCATCGCCCGGCTCGGCAACGAGCAGGCCGGATACAGCAAGACCCGGCGCACAGGTGACGGCGGTGCGAGCGAGCGGGCGGTGGATGCGAACGCGCTCTCCGGTCTGCGGCAGCGCGTCTACCAGGCGCATGGTCGGAAGGGGCAGGTGAGGTCGGTATGAGCGTCGACATCACCATGACGGGCCCGTGGTTCGACGGGCGTGCCGAGCGGGCGATGGAGGATGCCTGCGATGACGCCCGCGACGACATCGCGGCGTATGGGGAAGAGCGCGTCCTCATGGGCACCTCCGCCTCGTTCAAGACGCGCACCCCGTACTACGAGACCAGGATCGAGACCACCCGGGTTTCGTCCGAGGCGAACCTCGTCCATGACAACGGCGTAATTTACGGCCCCTGGCTGGAGGGTGTCGGGTCGCGGAACTACCCGGTGACGCGGTTCAAGGGATACCACCACTGGCGGCTCGCGAAGCAGGCTGTCGAAAGTCATGGTCCAGACGTCGCTGAAGCCGCGGTGCGGCACCGCCTTCCGGAAATGGGGGGCTGACCGATGGCACTCAACATCGAGGGCCTCCTCGACGCAGTCGTCTCCCACGCGATGGCCTCCGGGCACTTCGAGCGGGTGAACCAGCACGAGCCGGAGAATGCGCCTGGCGATGGGCTGACGTGCGCGGTGTGGGCGAACCGCATCACTCCGCTGCGTTCGTCCGGCCTGGTCACCGTGACCGCGCTGGTCGCGTTCAACGTACGGATCTTCAGCCACATGTTCGACCCGCCCGACGCGATCGACCCCACCGTGATCGCCGCAGTCGACGCCCTGTGTGGCGCGTACAGCGGCGACTTCACCCTCGGCGGACTCCTCCGCCACGTCGACCTGCTCGGCGCCCACGGCCAGCCCCTCGACGTCCGCGCGGGCTACCTCCAGCAAGACGGCACCAGATACCGGGTCATGGACATCGCCCTGCCCTGCATCGTCAACGACCTATGGACGGAGGCCCCGTGAAGACGTCGGGACTTGGTGACAATCTCTATATCGCGGGGTTCGACTCCTCTGGCGATATTCAGCAGCTCGGCAACGTCGGCGGCGGCCCGGCCCTGCTGAACTTCACCGCCATCAACAGGGCTGCCTACGAGCGGCAGGGCGGCGTCAGGTCCGGGCAGATCGAATACACGGCGTTCTTCAACCACGTTCCCGTCACCGGCGGCACGCACGAGAAACTCGCGGCACTACCCCGCACCGACCAGATCCTCACCTACTGCCGGGGCACCGTGCTTGGGGATCCGGCGGCGTCGCTGGTTTCGAAGCAGCTCGGTTACGACCCCAACAGGGGCGACGACGGGATGCTGACGTTCGGGATTTCAGCGCAGTCGAACGGCTACGGCATCGAGTGGGGGCAGCAGCTCACCGCTGGGATCCGCACCGATACCGCGGCCACCAACGGCACGAGCATCGACACGACGGCGTCCGCGTCGTTCGGCGGCCAGGCCTACCTCCAGGCGTTCAGCTTCGTGGGCACGGACGTCACGGTGAAGATCCAAGACAGCGCGGACAACGCCACGTTCGCGGACGTCGCCGGGTTCGCGTTCACGCAGATCACCAGCAGTACCCCGCTCGCCGAGCGGATCGCGCTCGGCAACACGGCCACGCTGCGCCGCTACCTCCGCGCGGTCACCGTGACCACGGGCGGGTTCACCTCCCTCGCGTTCGCCGTGAACGTGATCAAGAACGAGACGGCTGGGGTGGTCTTCTGATGAGCGTTCACCTGTTCCGGCCCGAGCCGGTCGGGCCGCCGGCCGCCTACAAGACGTACGCCGTGGCCGCACCGCTCGGCTCGCATTTCCGGCCCGGGACCTGCGCCGAAGCAGGCTGCGAGCACTACCTCAACGGGTGGCGCGTCCGCGTCGAGGGCCTCACTCCTGACCTGCTGCACACGGCGAAGACGTCCGGCCGGAAGTTCACCGAGCAGCGCGTCGGCGAGGGCGAGACCTGGCTGATCTTCGAGGCCGGACAGCCTTGCTTCCGCGCCTCGCAGCACCGCGTGCGGATCGACCGGCCGCCGCTGTACGTGGTCCGGGACGGCGACCACCGCGGCAACCCGCGCGGCACCAAGCCCCGGGTGCACCACACCCCGGCGAACTGGCTCGACGACTTCGCCACGCATCAGCAGGCGATTGCCGACGAGATCGCGAAGGGGTGACGGCATGAGGAGCAGCGAAGACGCACGGCTGACGGTCAACGGGATCGACCTCACGGGCGAGTACGCGGAGTTCGAGGCGAACACCCCGTACGCCGTCCACGAGATCCCCGACGAGGGCGCCTCACCGTCGAGGGTCCTTGGACCGGCGAGCTTCACCATCGTCGTCACCGCGCCGAGCGACCGCCTGTACGCGCTGCTCGACGACAGCAAGGCCGTACACCAGGTGAAGGTCTCCACCGGCCGCCACGCGATCACCCACCCGACGCGCTTCCACAAGGGCTGGGTCGGCGCCGACGGCGTCCGCAAGATGTTCGGCTCTCTCGCACCCGATCGGGAGCGCGAAGCGAAGTGGGTCGAGGAGCAGCCCGCCCGGGCGAGCGCCGACCGAACAGAAGGGAAGTAAGCCATGGCGAAGGCAAGCGGCCTCGGCCAGACCACGCTCTCGGTCGACACGAGCGCGGGCACACCGACGGACATTCGTAACGACGTAACCAACTGGCAGATGGCCACGCCGCGCGGCGTGCAGGACGTCACCGGTGTCGACAAGTCGGCTAACGAGCGGCTGCTGTTGCTGGCGGACGGCAGCGTCACGCTGAACGGCGTGTTCAACGCGACCGGCTCGCACCTCGTGTTCCGCACCGTGCCGTCGACCAGCGTTGCCCGTACGACCACGCAGACCGTCAACGGCGTCACCCTCGCGATGGAACTCCTCTACTCCGACTACCAGCTCAGCCGCTCCGACAGCGGCGAACTCACCTGGTCCGCGCCCGGCAGCCTTGCCGACGGCACCGTCCCGACCTGGGCCTGAGAGGCAAACACCCATGGGATACAAGGCAGGCCCCCGCACCATCCGCGTCCACTTCGAGCCGGGCCACGAACACCACGGCGCCGAAGCCCGCGCCCGCGGCATGAGCTACGGCGAATGGGAGGCCATCGTCGACCGCGAGCAGCAAGGCGACAGCGAGGAGACGACCACCATCACCGACGAGTTCGCCAAGCGCCTCGTCTCCTGGAACCTCACCGACGATCAGGACCACCCCATCCCCGCCACCCCCGAGGGGCTCCGGTCCGTGGACACGAGCCTCGTCGCGGCCCTGAAGGACGGCTGGGCTCAGGCGCTTACGGGGGTCCACGCCGCTGACCCTTTGCCGCAGAGCTCGCCCTCTGGCGGGCCGTCCCCGGTGGAGTCCGTGCCGATGGAAGCACTGTCACCGAGCCTGGCGAGCTAAAGCGGGCCCGGTACCTGCTGGGCCTGTTGGAGCGGTTCCCGGGCTACACCCTGTCCTCCCTGCTCGCGGAGGACACCGAACTGATGCGGCTCGTCACGATCGAGCAACTTGGCACCCCGGAGGAGGTGGACGGCAGTGGGTAACGACATCGAGATCCAAGTACGGGTCTCCAACCAGACCGGCAGCGGGCTCACCGCCGTCAACACCTCCCTCCACACCCTCACCCAGCGCGCCACCACTGCCGCGACCGCACTGAACAGGCTGGAGCAGCAAGCCGAGGATGCAACGCGCGCCCTCAGCCGCCTGCAGCGGCAAGCCGACGGCACCGCCACCTCACTCGGCGCTCTCCGCACCAACATCACCGGAGCGGGCAGCAGCCTGCGCACCTTCAACCGGCACGCCGACATCACGACCACCCGCCTCAGCGACCTCGACGACCACGCCTTGCGCACGTCCGTGACGATTGACGGCCTTGGGGACGCGTCACGGGGTGCGGGTGGGCATCTGCGGGACTTGGGCGGAGACCTCGGCGGCCTGACCACGTCTGCGGGTAGCGCGGCCGGCGCTATTGGTGGAGGCGGTGGGGCCGGCGGCGGTCTGACGGGGCAGTTGGTGGGGGTGGCCGCAGTTATCGGCGCGTCGGTGCTCCCGGCGATCGGCGCCGTGGCTCCGATGCTGCTCGGGTTCGGGGCGGCCGGCGGTGCGGCGGCGTTGGCGGCGAAGGATCTGAAGACAGAGTTCAAGAAGCTCAAGCCGGAGTTTGAGGATCTTCAGAAGGCCGCGTCGAAGGCGATCATGCCGGGCGTGAAGGAGTCCATGGACGACTGGCGTGGGGCGATGAAGAGCCTCGCGCCGGTCGTGCGGGAGGGCGGCCAGGCGTTCGGGGACTTCGTGGAGAAAGCCGCCGACTTCGCGAATTCGCCCGCCTTCCAGGGCGCGCTGTTGAAGAACGTGCAGATGGGTAGCGGGTTCTTCGACTCGTTCACTACGTCGCTGATGAGCTTCACTCAGGCGTTCCTCGACTTCGGCACCAAGTCGCAACCGTCACTCGACGCTCTCGGGAACCTCTTCGGCGGGCTCCTCGACACCGGCCTGCCGGGCATGTTCGAGGGCCTGGAGCAGGGCATCGGCGGCGCCTCCGACGTGATCGACGGGCTCGCATACCTGCTGAACGACAGCCTGCTGCCGTCACTCGGCCGGATCTCCGGCAGCTTCGCCGACGCGTTCGGCCCGCTCCTCGGCGAGATGCTCCACGCGGCAGGCGACGGGATCACCGCCCTGAGCTACGTCTTCGAAGGCGCGATGAAGATCATCGAACCGTTCGCGGACATCATCGCCGACGGCTTCCGCGCCATGAACGAGATCTTCCCGATCGCGGCGGACGCTGCGAAGAGCCTCGCGACGAACGTGGGCGGGGCGCTCCTCGGCGCGTTCGCTTCGGTCGCCGGGATCGACCTCGGCAACCTGGACGGGTTCACCGGATTCTCCGACTGGGTGAAAGAAAACTCGCCCCAGATCCGGTCGGCGTTCTACGACATGGCCGGGGCGATCACCGGGTTCGTCGCCGCCGGGATCTCCGGGCTGCCGACCCTGTGGGGGATCTTCCGCACGACGACGGAGGGCGTTCTCCTCGCCGTTGACGCGCTCGTGTCCGGGCTCGCGGCCGCGTTCGGGAACCTGCCCGGCGGCGAGATCTTCGAGCAGATGAACGAGTCGTTCGACAAGAGTGCGGGGAAGTTCCGCGAGCAGCTCGACACCATGGGCACAGGGATCAGTGGGTTCGTCGACGAGGCCCTTCCCCGGCTGAACCGGGCGCAGATCAAGATGAACGTCGACGAGGCGACACAAAACCTCGCCGACCTGAAAGCCAAGCTGGACGACCCGGACCTGACGAGGGAACGCAAGGCGAAGCTGAGTGCGGACAAGAAGGACGCCGAGGAGAAGTTGGCCTCAGCGAAGCGGCAGCTGGCCGAGTTCGACCGGTCGTCGGTGGAGGCCAACCTCCAAGGCAACGCCAGCGACTTCTTCGGGAAGCTGGGGCAGGTCAAGGGCGCGAAGATGCCCACGAAGACCGCGCCCGTCAAGGCAAGCACCGGCTCCTTCTGGGCCTCGATCAACGCGATGGTCGGCCGATCGTTGGGCACGTCCTACATCAACGTGGCCTACCGCCAGGTCGAAGCGAACCAGGCGCCTAAGTTCCGCGCGATGGGTGGCCCGATCCACCTGGCTGGGGGTGGGCAGCCGGACGGCGGCCGCGTGGTCGGCCCGGGCACGGAGACGTCGGACTCGATCCCGGCGATGCTCAGCGCGGGCGAGTACGTAGTGCGCGCCAGCTCGGTACGCAAGTACGGCGAGCGATTCATGGACGCGCTGAACTCCGGCACGCTGAAGGCGACGGGCTACGCCAAGGGCGGCCTGACCAAGAGACAGAAGGCGGCACAGGCGCAGGCCAAGTCGGAGCGTGAGGCCCGCAAGGACGCGCGCGGCGATCTGACGATCTCCCACTTCGGGAGCATGGCCGGATACCAGCGCAGCGAGATGCGGTCCGCTCTGGCCAAGCCAGACAGTATGTCGTCGCTGGTCAACTCGTTGAATCAGTGGCGGTCCACCATCATGAAGGCCACCCACGGCGGCACCGAGAAGACGCTGCTGAAGGCCCTCGACTCCACCGGCAAGAAACTGCTGGGCTACGAGAAGTCCCTGACGAAGGTCACCGCGTCGCTGGACAAGGCCAAGAGCAAACTTGACGACCTGAAGTCCGCGGCATCACAGCTGTCGAACTCCGTCAAGGGCGGGGTCCTGTCCAGCGCGAACATCACCCGCAACACGACCGGCGGCCCCGTCACCACCAAATCCGTGATGGCCGGACTCACCGCGAGTAGGGACAAGGCCACCAGCTTCTCGAAGGCGCTCGCCGACCTGGGAAAGAGGGGCCTGTCGTCGAGCCTGTTGCAGCAGATCGGCGAGGCCGGCATCGAGGGCGGCGGCCTGGAAACGGCCGGCGCGTTGTTGCGGGCGTCGCCGTCGGAGATCAAGTCGATGAACAGCCTGCAGTCGCAGATCACGTCCGCTGCGGGCTCGGCAGGCAAGACCACCTCGGATGCGGTGTACGGGGGGCAGATCAAGGCGCAGCAGGGGCTGGTGACGGCGTTGACGAAGTCGCAGAACACGCTGACGGCGGCGATGGACAAGCTGGCCTCGTCGATGGAGAAGATGATCGAGCGGGCGTTCGGGAAGAAAGCCAGCGGCGGGATCATCGGTGCGGCGACGGGCGGCCTGCGCTCGGGCTGGACGATGGTCGGCGAGCACGAACCGGAGCTCGTCAGGCTGCCATTCGGATCACGCGTCTACAGCGGCCCGGACACCCGGCGGATGATGGCGCAGCAGGCGCCGTGGACGTCGATGCTCAACACCCCCCGCCGTGCTTCGGTGTCCGCTGCTGCGGCCCCGGCCGTGTCCGGCGGCCGGCAGGTGTACGAGCTGGTCGTCAACCTCGACGGCCGTACGGTGGCCCGGCAGATCTTCGACCCGCTGCGCGCTGAGGTCGCCCACCGTGGCGGCAGTGTGCAGAAGTCGCTGGGCCAGGGGGCAGGCTGATGGTGTTCCCGCAGACCCCGCTGCCCATCAAGGTTGAGCTGCTCATCAACTCGGCGTGGACCGACGTCACCTCCGATGTGCGCGCCGAGCAGCAGATCCGCATCAGCCGCGGCCGCTCCGACTGGGGGCAGACCGTGGACGCCTCCCGCTGCTCCTTCACCCTCGACAACAACGACGGCCGGTACACGCCCCGCAACCCGACCGGCGCCTACTACGGGCAGATCGGCCGCAACACGCAGTGCCGCGTCTCCGTGATGACGGGCAGCACGTATCTCGACCTGCCCGGCACGTTCACCGACTACGCCGAAACCGTCGACAACGCCGCATTGGACATCACCGGCGACATCGACCTCCGTATCGACATGACCATCGCGAACTGGATCCCGCCGACCTTGTCTGGATCCACCGGCACGGTCGAGTGGATCGGCAAATCGAGCGACGTCGGGCAACGGTCCTGGTTCCTTGGTGCCCGCAATGGCCGCCTGTATTTCGAGTGGTCCGCGGATGGCACGAACGTCCTGTCCGCTTCCTCGACGATCCCGCCAGTCATTCCCGGCTCGGGTCGTCTCGCGGTGCGGGTGTGGCTGGACGTCGACAACGGGGCCAGCGGCAACACCGTCCGCTTCTTCACCGCCGAAAACCTTGACGCGCCCTACACGCAGCTCGGCGATGCCGTCACCCAATCCGGCACCACCAGCATCTTCAACTCCACCAGCCCGGTACGGATCGGCAACGCGACCGGGTTCCTCCAGACGATGCCGCTGGGCCGCTGCCACTCGGCAGAGATCCGCAGCGGCGAATGGGGCACGGTCGTCGCGCAGCCCTATTTTTCCGACGAGTCCGCGGGAACGCCATCGTTCATCGACGGCCCCGGCCGGACGTGGACGATGCACGGCAACGCGCAGATCACGAACCGGCGAACCCGCTTCACCGGTGAGATCAGCTCCTGGCCGGTCCGCTGGGAAACCAAACACGACGTCGTCGTCAACGTTGAAGCGTCCGGCGTGCTACGCCGCCTCTCCCAAGGTGCGAGCCCGTTGCGGTCCCCGATGTTCCGGGAGTTCACCAACGCCGCCCGTACCAGCATCGTCGCCTATTGGCCGATGGAGGACGAAGCCTCCGCAACCTCGTTCGCGTCTGCGCTGGACGGGAAACCCGCCATGGGTATCCCAGCGGCGGGCGGGGTGACGCCGGCCGCGTACTCGGACTGGTCGGCGTCCACGGCGCTGCCGACGTACAGCTTCGGGGTGACGAGGGCGGCGCTCCCCGCGTACACGCCGACGGGCTTCATCTTCACCCGCATGTTCGTGCAGGTACCTACCGCTGGCGTGTTGGGCACGGACCGCCTGGTCTCGTTCACGACAACGGGAACGGCCCGCACGTGGGTCGTCTACATCAACACGGCCGGAAACTTGGACCTGCGGGCGTACGACGCGGACGGCGTGCAGATCCTGGCCACCGGTTTCCTCGCGTTCGCCGTCAACGGCGTGCAGCGCGTCCTCGGTGTCGAGCTGACGCAGTCCGGCGCTGATGTCGCCTACAAGGTGATCTCGTTCGTGATGGGGGCGACGGACGTCAGTGCCACATCCACAACGGGGACCCTCGTCGGGTATACGTGCGGTGCTGCGACGGAGGCACGAATCGGTCAGGACGGTCTCCTCAACGGCACTGCGGTCGGGCATCTCGCGTTCGCGTCGTCGAGCTCGGCGTACGGCGGCACCAGTGGGGCGATGGTCGCCTGGAACGGGGAGATCACCTCCGCGCGCCTGTACCGGCTCGGCAACGAGGAACTGTCCCCCTGCTACTCGGCCAGCATCAGCGACGAGCCGATGGGGGTGCAGGGCACGTCGACGGTGCTGGATTTGATGCGGGAGGCGGAGGCCGCTGACGAGGGCATCCTGTGCGAGAGCAGGGACTTCCCGTCGACGTTCCGGTTCCGGGACCGGCCGTCCCTGTACAACCAGGCCCCCGCCCTGGTGTTGGACTACATGGGCGATGACGGGCTCGTCACCCCGCTGGAGCCGACGGACGACGACCAGACCGTGCGCAACGACATCACCGTCCAACGCGCCGGCGGCAGCAGCACCCGCCGAACCCTCGACACGGGCGCCTTGTCGACACAGTCCCCGCCGTCCGGGGTCGGCCGCTACACGGACTCAGTGACGGAGAACCTTTTCGAGGATGCGCAGACCGGTGACCACGCCGGATTGCGCCTCCACCTCGGCACGTGGGACGAGACCCGCTATCCCGTTGTCCGCATCAAGTTGGCCAAGGCCACCCACCTCATCGAGGACGCGGCCAGCCTTGACGTCGGCGACCGCTTCCACATCGACAACCCGCCGGCCTGGCTGCCGCCGGACACGATCGACCTGATGGTGCAGGGCTACGCCGAAACCCTCGACCAGTTCACGTGGGATCTCGACTACAACTGCTCGCCCGCAGGGCCGTGGGATGTGGCGTGGGCAGGCGACGACGACACCGCCACATCGTTCCGTGAGTTCGCGTGGTTGGACACCGGCGGCAGCATCCTCGCAGAGGACCTCACCACCACCGAGACCGGTGTCGACGTTGCGACCACCGCGAACAGCAACCTGTGGACCCCGTACGTCCAGGACGCCCCATTCGACTGGCGGGTCGGAGGGGAGGTCATGACCGTCACCGCCCCCCACACGCTGATCAACAGCAACCCGTTCTTCGGCACGGACGTGTCCGACTGGAGCACCGAGAACTCGACGCTCACCCGGGATACGACGTACGTCCACCCGCACCCGCGCGCCACTGCGTCCATGCTCATCACCCCCGCAGGCGGGGCCGCGTTCGTCGGCGCGCAGGCCGGGATCACCGCGGTCGACTCCATCACCCCCGGCGCCTCCTACACGGTGGGCTACTGGGCTTTCTCCGTGGACGGCTGGGCCGACATCCGCCCCACCGTCTCCTGGTACACGTCCGGCGCGGTGTTCATCTCCACCGTCTCCGCGACCGCCGTCGCGATCTCCTCGTCGCTGTGGACGTACTTCGAGGCGACGTTCGTCGCGCCGGCCACCGCGAACCGGGCGCAGGGCCGGGTGCGGATGGGGTCGACGCCGGCCGCATCAGACACGCTGTGGGTGTGGGCGGCGCGTGGCCCGGTCCGCGCGAAGTCGTCGACGGTGTACGACACGTTCGGCCGGACTGTCGCCTCCGGGTGGGGTGTCGCGGACTCCGGGCAGACGTGGGCGGTGGTGGGCACTGCCGCCGAGTACAGCACCAACAGCACGTATGCGGTCACGTCGCACCCGTCCACCGCGATCGCGCACCTGGCGACGATCACGGCCCCGTCGGCGGACGTGGACCTGTACGTGGACGTCGCCGCCAGCGCACTGGCCACGGGCGCATCGCTGTACACGGGGCCGGTCGTACGCGAGGTCGACAACAACAACCTCTACCAGTGCCGCGTCGACTTCAACACGTCGAACCAGATCATCATCACCGTCCGCAAACGAGTGGCCGGGGTCGAAACGCAGGTGGGCAGCGCGTACACCAGCACGCTGACGCACGTCGCGGGCACCTTCTACCGCACCCGCTTCCAGGTGATCGGGACCGCGCTGAAGGCGAAGATCTGGCTGGCCACGGACCGCGAGCCGGACGCCTGGCACATCGAGACGACGGACTCGTCCCTGACCACGGCAGCGAACCTCGGCACCCGCGCGTTCCGGAACACCGGCAACACCAACGCGGCGGCTGAACTTCGCTTCGACAACATCGACTTGATCAACCCGCAGAGCTACACCGTCACCCGCTCCGCCAACGGCGTCGTCAAAACCCAGACGGCAGGCGCGTCCGTCGCCCTCAACCACCCCGCCCCGATCGCCCTGTAGGAGGCCCGCATGTCCCGGTATCCCGTGCTGTACGCGGGCCAGCGCCTCACCGCGCCCCTGCTGTCGTCGCTGCTGCCGCTGGAGGCGTACAAGGCCACCAGCACCACCCGCAGCAGCACGACGACGCTCACCGACGACCCCGACCTCGTCATCGCGCTGGAGGCCAACGCGACGTACATCGTCGAGGTCTTCATCCGGTACGGAGCAGTCACCGCCGAGCAGTTCAAAACGGCGTGGACCGTGCCATCCGGTGCGACCGGCGGCCGCTCCCGGGTCGGCGTCGCCTCCACCGTCAACGACACCACCACCGGCGGCCCCTTCGGATCCGGCGCGTTCGGTGTCCACGCGTTCGTCACGTCACTGACGTACGGCACGAGGAACTCCACCTCGAACCAGGTCGGGGCGACGGAGGTCGGGACGGTGACCACGACGAACGCCGGGAACGTCGCTTTGCAGTGGGCGCAGAACACGTCGGGTGCGACGGGCACAGTCCTGGCCTCCGGGTCGTACATGCGCGCTAAAAGGATCTTCTGAGAGAGGCGAGGTCATGGCTTACGAGTGGTCGCAGACGAATGTGCAGGACCCGGCGCCCGGCGGTGCCGTGGACATCATCGCCGTCCGGCCGTGGGGCCAGGGCGGCGAGGAAGCGTTCCAGCTGTCGGGCCGGATCCAGCTGTCGGACATGAGCGGGGCCTGGTCGGCGTCGACCCCGCTCGCCGAGCTGGGGAAGCTGCGGGAGGTTCTGGCCGGTGCGGGTTGGGAGCAGATCACGTTCACGACGGTGCAGGAAGTCACCCGCACCGTCGTCGAGAAGGGGGCCTGACCGTGGCAACACCGATGACCGCAGACCAGAGACTCGCCGCCTACCGCGCAGAGGGACTCACGGTCCACGAGTATCCCGGCTGGCGCACCCACAACCGCGACACGGCGACGGGCAAAACGTTCGGGCCCGTCGTCGGCGTCCTCATCCACCACACCGCAGGACACGGCGACAGAGCGGTCTGCTTCAACGGCAGACCGGACCTGCCCGGCCCGCTCTGCCACAACTGGCTCGGTAAGACCGCCGGCCTGTGGATGCTCGGGCAGGGCCGGGCGAACCATGCCGGTCTCGTTGACGGGGATGTTGTGACGGCGCTGGTGGCGGAGAAGGCGCCGCTCCCGCGCGACGACCGGGCGGACACCGACGGCAACGACGTCCTGTACGGCCTGGAGATCGAGAACCTCGGCGACGGCAAGGACCCGTACCCGGCGGACCAGTACCGGCAGGCGGTGCTGTGGGCAGCGGCGACATGCCGGAAGCACGGGTGGACGGAACGTTCCGTCGCCGGGCACAAGGAACTGCAGCCCGGGAAGATCGACCCGTCGTTCGACATGGACGTCTTCCGCGCCGACGTGCACAGGCAGCTCGCCATCACGCCGGGCACGACGGCGGTACCGAAGCCGACCCCGTCGAAGCCGCGCGTCGACCTGTCCCGCCTCGTCACCGCGGCGAAGACCGACCCGGGCGCGCGGCAGGGCCACGTCACATACATGGCTGGCGTGAACCTCATCGAGGCCGCGCTCGTCGCCGAGAAGCTGCTCGCCAAGACGTACGCGGGCGACGGCTCGTACGGGTCGATGACCCGGGACGCGTACGCGAAGTGGCAGCGGCGCCTCGGCTATTCGGGGACTGCCGCGGACGGCATACCCGGGATGACGTCGCTCAAGAAGCTCGGCGCGAAGCACGGCTTCGACGTCGTCGCTTGAATCGAAAGGAACCCATCATGAAGGTGTTCGGCAGAGAGCCGGTATACATCCTCGCGTTCATCGCGATCGCCCTGAAACTGGCCGCAGCCTACGGGCTGGACGTATCCGCGGAGCAGCAGGGCGCCATCATGGCCGTCCTCTCCCTCCTCGTCGCCGTCATCACCGCGATCGTCCTGAAGACGGGCGCCGCCGCCGCGGCGATCGTGAACCTTGCACAGGGCGTGCTCGCACTGTTCCTCGCGTTCGGGCTGAACATGCCGGCCGAGCTTCAGGCTCTGTGGATGCTCGCGGTTGAGGGCCTGGTGGCGCTGGTGCTGCATCGGGAGGTGACGGCCCCGGTGCCACAGCTGCGGATCGAGCAGACCAGCCCCATGGACCCCGGATCGCACACCCAGGCAGCCTGACCTGTCCCATGAGTGCGTCGGGGAGGTGGTGGCGTGGACGCGGCCATGGTGACGGCGATCGCAGCGCTGATCGGCGGTCCCGTGGCCGCGGCGGGCGTCATGTACGGCAGCCGCGGCGCAACCAGGGCGGCCCGGGAGGCCAACGCGGTGACCGGATACGACAGCCTGACGAAGGCTTTGGTCGCGGAGCGGGACAAGGCGGAGGCGGATCAGGCCAAGGCGGAGGCACGGGCGCAGACGCTGGAATTGGAGGTCGCGCGCCTGCGGCTGCTGGTGACGCAGCTCGGGGGGACGCCATGACGCGGACCGAAGTGGTGCTGTACCGCAACCGCAGGCTGCTCCTCCTGGTCGCCGTCTTGCTGACGCTCGGCGGCGGGGTCGCCCTGTCTCTGCTCCTCATCGGCCGGGAGACGGACGCCCGCCAGGACTTGGCCCGTGAGGCGGACTTGCGGGGCACGGCCGTATCCACCCTCGCGGGAGACGTGCGGGTGCTGCGCTCGCAGCTCAAGGCGGCAGGGAAGACACCCGCGGCGCCGGATCCGGCGCGTGCGATCGACGATCTACCTGCTCGAGCGGAGGTGCCGGTGCCGATTCCTGGCCCGCCCGGCCCGGCAGGCAGTCCGGGACCGTCGGGGAAGCCAGGGGGGAGCGGGGCGGCCGGTACGCCGGGTGCGAGCGGAGCGCCCGGAGCGGCTGGGGCAGTCGGCCCGACGGGTCCCGTTGGCCCTCAGGGTGAAGCGGGTCCTCAGGGTGAGCCAGGTCCTGCCGGCCCGGCTGGTCCTGCGGGGCAGGACGGCCAGGACGGTGTCGACGGGCGGGACGGGACGGACGGGCAGTCCTGTCCGGACGGATACAGTTGGCAGACGCCGTCTTACGACCAGTACGCGAGGGTGTGCCGCGAGGATGGGGCGCCGGATCCTGGGGATGGAGGAACGGTTCCGCAGGCGGCGGGAGCGTTGGATCCGCGGCGAATGCAGTACGTGTAAGTGGTGGGCATGGGCCCCGTCATCGCCTTCGGGCGGTGGCGGGGGCCGCTTCGTCATGCTCGGAGTCAGGCCGCTGCGACGATCTCGGCCCGCACCGCCGCATCCCACTCCACTACCAGCAGCCCGTACACAGCCCGCTCCTCGTCCGTGAACGGGCGCCCCCACGCAGCCCTCGCAAGGGCGCGAATGTCGTCGTTCACGACCGCAGCCGGGCGCGACAGACCAGAGGCCTGGGGGTTGGGGGACATACCTCCAGGATATCGAGAACGGCCCCCGAACACTCATGCCCGAGATGGCTTCTTCACCACCCGCTCAGCCGCCTCCAACGCCAGCCGCCACGGATATTCCTTCGGCCTCCCCTGACCCGGCTGGTTCGGCACGAACCCGCCCTCCCCATACAGGACTTCCACGCCCATTGCCCGCAGCTCGGCGACGCTCCGCTCGAACTGCCGGTGCCGCACATAGGCCGCATTCACGCACGGCATCGCCACCAACGGAATGCCCTTGCCGATCCCCTCAGCCACGACACCGACCACGAAGTCGTGCGTCAACCCAAGCGCCCAAGCGTTCACCGTGTTGAAAGTGGCCGGCGCGACGACGATCACGTCCGCCTTCGGCCACACGTCCGGCTCGCCGGGCTGCTTGTACTCGGATCGCACCGGATGCCCGGTCAGCCGCTCCAGCTCTACGAGTTGGCTGCCGAGCCAGCGGTGCGCAGTCGGGGTGAGCCCAAGGCACACGTCGAAACCACGCTGCTGCGCGTCCTCAATCACGGACGCTACGTCGAAGACGGGAGGAGCCGCGGAACCAAAGAGGTACAGCACACGAGAGGTCATGACCTCATCCGATCACATGCAACCGCCCCCGAATCCAGTGGACTCGGGGGCGGACGCCTGACCCGCGCACCCTGCCGCGAGTACCGTTCCAAGTGGGAGCAAGGAACGAGGAGACCAGTATGCCCACACTGGACGACGACCACACAGGGACCCGCATCAAGGAGCAGCGGAGACTGGCCAGGCTCACACAACGCGAGCTCGCCGACCGCATCCCCTACTCATACAGCCTGCTCAACCAGGTCGAATGCGGGGCCCGCCCAGCCACGGCCGACTTCGTAGCGGCTGTCTCGCGCGCCCTCGGCGTCGACGTCACCATCCTCACGGGACAGCCCTACGTGACCGAATTGCAGCGCGACCGGCTCGCCGAGCTCGTCCGCCCCATCCGTGAAGCCCTCGACCTGTACGACCTCGGCGCGAACCCGGACCTACAGGCTCGCCCGGCCGCCGAACTCATCGCTGAAGCCGACCGACTGTGTGCAGAGGTCCGGGCAACGCACCTCCGCAACGCCGCCCGCGCCCTGCCGGCGGCGATCGCCGAACTCACGCACACGGCGTGGGCGTCTCCGTCGAGCGAGCTGTGGCAGGCCCTCGGATCGACGTACCGGACAGCCCACGACATCAGCGTCAAGCTCGGCTACTACGACCTGTCCGCCGTCGCCCTGGACCGCATGGCCTGGGCCGCCGAACGGGCCTCCGATCCCTGCCTCGGCGCGGTCCGCCAGTACATGCGCGCCCTGGTGTATTTCCGTGAGGGCGAGTACACGATCGGGCAGCGCCTCATCTCTTCCGGCCACGGCATCGTCGGCCAGGCCGCCGCCAGTCGAGAGGCCCTCGCTGTCACCGGCCAGCTGCACCTCGGAGGCTCCGTCATCTGCGCACGCGCCGAGGACCAGACCGCTGTCGACCGGCACATCAAGGAGGCTCGCGCCATCGCGAAGCGAACGGGCGACGCCTCTGGTGTGCACTGGCTGTCATTCGGCCCGGCCAACGTCGCATTGCACCGGATGTCCGCGGCGGTGGAGATGGGGCAGTACGACGAGGCGTTGAAGCAGGCCCGCAAGATGCGGCTGCCAGCGTCGCTCGCCACGTCGAGGCGGGCGCATTTCCTGATCGACCGGGCCCGCACGGAGATGGAGACGGGGTTCACTGAGAAGGCGCTGGAGCATCTGGTTGAGGCCCGACGGGAGGCACCGGAGCAGACTCGCTATCACCCGGGGGCCCGGGAAACGATCCGTGGCCTTGTGCATGTGGCTCGCCGTACGCCGGACACGCTGAACCACATGGCGTCCTGGGTCGGTTTGTAGGGCACGCTCACAGCGCTCACAAATCTGTGAGCATTCCGCCCCTATACGCGCACCTACGGTCACATATGTGAGACGGATCACCGTGACCGTGGAGGCCCGACGCATGCCACCAGAATCCACCAGCACCACCGACAGCCCGTTATCCCTGCTTCCCCTCCCCGCCCTTGACGGGCTGTCACAGGAGCAGGTACGCGGCGCGGCATGCGTCTGGTGTACCGCGGTCCTCAACACGGCCACGGCTGTCGACCTCGGGGAGCGCCGCCACCGGCGCCTGGACGGCCACTACTCGACGTTCCCCCGCTCCTGCCGCCGCTGCGCTGCAGAGGCTGCCGTGCGGGCGCTCCGCGACCACGCCGGACAGTGCGAGCAGTGCGTCGACGACGCCACCCTGTGCGAGACCCGCACGACGCTGGAGAAACTCGCACGGGAGGCACGATGAGCACCGACACTCTGACACCAGCGAGGCAGGCGTTCGGCGAACTCGCCGACCACTGCATCCTCTGCCCCGGCTGCAAGGTCAACGTGGACCGGCCGGACGATCCCCCCAAGTGCGCGGACGCAAGCGCGCTGTACCGGGCCTGGTTCATCCTCTGGCGCAAGGAGGTCCGACGGTGAAGATCTGCGCACACTGCGACACGCGACTCCGTAAGGGCGACGACTACACCGAGGACTCCATCCCGTCGCCTTCCGGGCCCGGCACCACCATCTACCGGCACCTCTGGCCATGCAAGCGGACGAACGCCCCGACCAGCCAGGCCGACTTGCGCCACTGACCCCCGGTACCGGTGCGACGCCGATCGCGCCGGCACCGGGAAGCGTGGCCGTCTCGTACGCCCCGTGACGGACGGCCGCGGGCCTGCCGCCGGTGCTCTCCCCTGACGCCGGCGGCGGGCCGATTTCAGCGCACGAGATCGGAGAGCGGCACACCGATCGCGTCGGCGATGACGAGAAGGTCGGTCAGGTCGGGCGCTCGGTGAGCGTTCTCCCACCGGCTGATGCTCTTGACGTCCCGCTCGATGCGGGCGGCGAGCTGGTCCTGGGTGAGGCCGGCGGCTCTGCGGGCGGCGCGGATCTGTAACCCGATCTGCCGTCGGCGTGGGAGGACCCAGGCGGGCGGTTGGTCGCGGTGCACCCGACCAGGCTTGAGTGATCTTGGTCAGAAGTCCTTACCCACATGGGTAAATCTCAGCAACTTGGGGAACCCGTAGATATATGTACGGGCCACCTGTGCGCACGGTAGCGACCGAACTCGGCCGCCGCCACACCAAACACCCGCCCCTCGCGGTCCGGAAGCCGCAACCGGGGCGGGTGCGCCCGCCCTGTCGGAGTCCCGGAAGACTCTGGCAGGGCGGGCACAACGGGCCTCGTCTGTCCGCTACCCCCGTGGCGGATGGGCGGGGCCTGCGCCATGTCTGACCTCAGCGTTTCCAGGCCGCGCCGTCTCACGCAAATCTCACAGACCGTGCGTGAGACGACATCCAAACCGGCTCCCAGCCCGCCCCCACCCCCGCTTCCCTGGACCCTATGGACACTATGGGCAGCCTCTAAGCTAGGGATACATCCTAATGATCCACAGAGCGCAGCAGGTCAGAGACGTAATCGCGGCCTAACGGGCGGCCGAAATCTCACAATCTCTCACACCCCCCAATCACGCCACCGCCTCGTCACCGAAGCCCAGCAGCACCGTGAGATGGTCCGACGCCGACCGCAGATCCTCAGGACTCGGATGGACGTATACCCGCTTCGTGAAGCTCGCGGACACGTGCCCAGCCCACGCCGCAAGGACAACGTCCTCCACACCGTTGACGGCCAGGAACGTCAAGCAGCTGTGGCGGGCGTCGTACAACCGCACCTTCCGCAACTCCAGCGCATGCATCAACGAGTAGGCGTGCTCCCGCAGATGCCGCGTCGTCAGCGGCTCCCCCAAATGGTCGACGAACAGGTATCCCGACGGCACGTACAGGCCCCCCATGGACATCTGCTCAATCTCCTGGAGCCCCTTGAACGCGATGAGCGCCTGCCGCACCGGCTCCGGCAACGGCAGGACACGCTCACCAGCCTCCGTCTTCGTGTCCTTCTCCAGCACCCTGGCGTTACCGATCATCGTGCGGGTGTTCGCGATCGCCAGCGTCCCGGCATCGACGTCGATGTCCTCCCACCGCAGCCCGGCCACCTCCGCCGGCCGTAGGCCCATGAGGCTGAGCATGAGCGTGGCGAACAGCCGGTCGTCCCGGATGCCGACGAGGAAATCCTTCACCTCGACAACGTTCCAGGGCACGATCCGCTTGTTGGTGCGCCGGTCTTCCTTCCACGCCTTCCGCGGGATGTCCACGTACTGGGCGACGCTGGCGTGCACGTACTTCCGCACCACCGCCCACCCGAGGGCCTCCTTCAGCCGGGACAGCACCCCCTGAGCGGTGGACGGGCGGATCCCCGTCCCGGCCTTCCCGCCACGCCTGCGAGCCCCGACGAGAAGCCACGCCACCATCGACTCAATGTGCGCCTCCGTCAGCTCCTGCAGCCGGAGATGCCCCAGGTACTCGTACACGTGGCACAGCGCGTTCTTGTAGCCCTGGATCGTGCTCTCTTCCAGGTCGCGCGCCTTCTTCGCGAGCCACAAGTCCAGCAGCTCGGCGACGGTCATCTTGTTGGGCATTACGAAGGCGCCCGTCGACTTCTGGTTGACGATGCGGGCGACCTCGTTCTGCACCTCCTTCTTCGTGTCCTTGGTGATGGTCAGCTGCTTGCGCCGGCCGTTCTCGTCGCGGCCGACGTCGACCACGGCCCGGTACCTCACGGCACCGGACCGCAGCACGACCTTCTTAATCTCTGCCACCTTCTCCTTCTCTCACCGGTTGGTGATGGACTATCCACCCCCCAGCAAACACGCCACCACCCCCGCCACCGCTACAGCCGTGACGCCCACGCACGGCCCGTCAGGGCTCTGGGTCGGTACGGGTACGGCTGGTGGGACCGGAGGGGGCAGTGGCGGTGTCGTGCCGGGCGGCGGGGGCGTGTCGTCGCCGCTCGGGCCCGGCCCGGCGGTGGCTCCCTCGGGGGGCGTTGAACTTGGCGGCCGCGGTCCAGGTTCGGCGGACTCCTGCCCGCCGATTGTGGAGCCGCTTGGTCCGGCGGTTGAGGCAGGCCCGGACGGGTTCAGAGCGGGGCTGTCAGGCACTGTTCCAGGCGGTGAGGCCGACGGGCTCACGCTCGGGCTCCGGCTCGGCGTCTCGCTTGGGCGGATGCTGGGCGGCTGGAGGTCCTCAGGCGGGGGGTTGATGGAGGGGGCCGCCGTCGGTGCGGAGGACGGCGGACGACTGTCGTCCCGCCACGGCGTGTAGGTCAGGAGAGCCGCGACAGTCGCCGCGGCCGCGGCCGCTCCGGCCACGGCCCCGACGAGCTGCACAGGGTGCGACTTCCATGTCTCCCGCATGACTTGACTCACCGTTACGGACATGGCCGCGAGGCCACCGCCTAGGTAGAGCCCCAGGTGCTTCTTACGGCGGACCGGCTGCGGGTCGCCAACCGGCTCGGGGTTTGGCCCGAACCAGTTGGCGGCCTGCATCGCCGGGTGTTGTACGGGCGCCTCTTGGAGGGCGCGCAATATCTTTTCGCTGTTGCGCTCGGCACGCATGTCGCGTAGCTGCCGACTGAGGTTTCGCCTCAGCCGCCGGAAGAGCAGCACAACCACGATGAATTGCAGGCCAAGCCCAGCCGCGAGAATGATCAAGATCATTCTTCCCCTATGACACGGTTGGTCTCGGTTACCGCACACGTCGGCGTGCGTGCGGGTTACACACAGTGCCTTCTGAGTTGCCTTCCGTCACATACGTAAACCGTGATCGTGGCCGAAACGTAACTATCCAGTGCGAGGGCGCGACTCCATAGCGCGCACCGGCGGCGCCGAAGGCTGGTCCGGAGGATCCAACTCCCCACCCTCGACGCGCTCGGCAAGGCGACGCAGTGCAGGCGCCCGATCCTCCGCAGGCAGGTCGGCAATCATGTCGAGGATGATGCGCTGCCGGTCTGCGCCCAGCCTGCTCAGCGGGTCCGGCAACGCGTCCGTGCGCGCTATGTGCTGGATCTCGATCTCACGGAGGATCTCCGCCGCTCCCGGTCGGTGCTCGGCAAGCCGCGCCGACGTGACACCAACGGTGTGCGCCATGTGGGCGAGGGTCTTGTCCGGCGCTTTCACGGGAGGGGAGGCGCCGGCCTTGCCCTTGTAGCCGTTCTCGATCTGTCTCCAGCGGAAGCCGCCGATGCGTACGGGGGTGCGTTCGGCGGCTTCTTCTGGGCTGAGGCCGCGGGCTTGGCGTGCAAGGCGGATGAGGTCCGCCTCGGGCGGCGGCTTGGGGGGGCCGTCGGGCGCCATTGCTCCTCCTACTCCTGTGGACTTTCGTCAACTTCAGTCAACTGTCCCAGAGTCAAGGGGTGGGCCCAACCTGAGAACCCCTCCACACAATTCCTTCACAAACAGAGTTCTACTTCTCGCAACTTTCGTATTGACTTGCTTCTACTTCTCGCTACTCTTGAGGCATGTCTCCACCGACTCAAGATCCTCAGAGACTCCAACGCCGCCGCATCCAAGCGGGCCTCAACAAGAGGGAGCTGGCCGCCCTGGCGGCCATCAGCAAGTCGTACATGGGGCGCCTCGAAAGCGGAGAAGGCAACGCCTCACCGCGCGTCCTCAAACGACTCGCCGAGACCCTCGACTGCGACATCGCAGACCTGATGCCCCCCGAGCCGGACACCGTGGCGGGGGCCGTCTGATGGCCGCCACCGTCCCGACCCTCGACGAGATCCGCGCCTGGCCCGCCACCGTCAGCGTCCCGCAGGCCGCGACCGCGCTCGGCATCTCCAAGAGCTACCTGCACGAGCTGATCAAACGCGACGAAGCGCCGGTGAAGCTGCTGCCCGTCCCGGGCCGCCACATCGTCATCACCGCGTCGCTCGTCCGCCTCCTGGAAGCCGCCTGATGCGGGCCTTCCTGCGGGCGCTCCTCGGCTGGGCCTGCCCGACCTGCGAGCACCGCAACCCGCCCTCGCGGATGGAGTGCCGGCGGTGCCGGAGAAGCCGGCCGCTCGGCGCCTGAACGAAGACGGGGCCGCCCCGGACGGGCATCCGGTGACGACCCCTCGCAACCCACTGAAGCAGAAAGCAAGGAGTGGATCACGTGAACGCATCATCTCAGACCCCTGGCGCGAGTCACCTCGCGGTCCTTCCCCCGCACGAGACGCCGCTGCCGTCGGTGTACGAGCTGACGCGGGGCAACGGCGACGCCGTGCAGGTCCTCGTCGACCGGACGGGCCTGCCCGCGCCGACGCTGGTTCCGCAGTCGGACCGTGTGCACGTGATGCTCGCGGACATCGACGACATGGCGCCGTGGCTGGCGGAGTTGGGCGGCCGGGTGCAGCTCGGTGAGACCGCGGCTGCGATGGTCGAGTGGACGCTGTACACGGAGTTGACGGCCACGCGGCGGCGGGCTGCTGTGCGTATCGAGGTGCACGCGCTGGCCGTGGATGGGCAGGCGGTTCTTCCGTCGCTGCGTGAGGCGGTGGCGGCGTGAACACGAAGCTCGTGAACAGCGCCGCGTTGACGCAGAACCGTACGGCTGCGGGGATCGCGTTGGCGTTGGACTCGGCGCGGATGTTGATGACGCCGGAGGTGGCGGCGGAGCTGGAGCAGTTGCGGGCCCGGATCGCCGAGCTGGAGGCCGCGCAGAAGCCGAGCGAGACGTACCCGCCCGCGCTGCCGTGGGCCGCGCTCATGGACTCCGAGGACCTGGCCGACTTCCTGGACGAACTCGCCGCGTCCGCCATCACCCACGCGAGCAACGCGGTGGCGCTGGCTGAGGTCGAGGCGACGTGCGGCCGGTGGCGGGTGATCGCTGAGGCGCAGCACGCGCACAACACCGCGCCCGGCCCGGACATCGAGGCGGATGGGATCGCGCGGCGGATCGTGCCGGTGCAGGCCCTGCGTGAGGACGACCCGTGCGGTCTGCACCACGACTACCGGCTTGGCCGTGATCTGCCTGAGATGGGCGGCGTGTGATGGCGGCCGCGTCTCCTGCCGAGTGGACGGCGTTCCTGTCTCTCGGTCTCAGCGTCCACGCCGCGTTGAGCGTGCCGTACTTCGTGTTCGTCGACGCGGACCTCGCCGACTTCGATCCGCGTCCGGTGGTGCGCCGCGTGCGGCCGCTCGTGTGGGACGCGGTCCGGTCGGAGCCCCTGTATCCGCTGCTGCGGGAGTGGGACAACGCGCGGACTGCCGCGCGCAACGCCGTCCTCGACGTGGCCGCGCTGCTTCTCCTCCTCACCACCAGCCCGAAGGGGGCGCTCCGATGAACTTCCGCGACGCGATCGGCGGACTCCTCGCCGAACTCACCCCCCAGCCCTGGAACTACACCACCCCAGACGGCACCACCCTGCGCGTCATCCCCGCTGGCCTCCGCGAGGACCCCGGATGCGCGCAGGTACTCATCCGCATCACCGGGCCCAACGTGACGGGCTTGTACGACTTCGGGCTCACCGGGCCCGCCACGAAGGGCGCTGCAGAGATCGGCATCACCACGGCCGAGCTGCCGTCGCTGGTCACCGCCCTGGAACAGCAGGCCGGGTGGGAGCAGACGGAGGGCTGGGGCGACCCGACCAGGGTCCTCGTGGCGCCGACCCTTCAGGTGACGGTCACCGAGGGACACCACGACGACGGCCGGTGGATCGCTGTGACGGAGGTGGTGCAGCTCCCGGAGGGGCAGCGTCTGCCGCTGGCGGCGGCGCTGCGTCGGGCGTGGGACGTGGCGGTGGGTTGGGAGGACGGGGTGCCGTGCGCGGAGTGCCTGACGGAGGTTCCGGTTGGGACGACGTTCTGCTCCGCTCGCTGCCGCATTGCGGCCGACCGTCACGACGACCTGGACGGGGGCCTGTGATGCGCGACTTCGACCACGACCACGACAACCCGGGCGAGTTCGAGGCGGGTTGCCCCGCGTGCGAGCTCGACGAGGTGTCGTTGCAGGACACCGGCCGCCGGTGGGCGCCGCGTGCGGGCGGTGCCGCCGCATGAGCCGTCGACTCGTCCGCTTCCTCACCTGCGACAACCCCCGCTGCATCACCCGGTTCGTCCACACCATCGGCGTGAGGCTCGCCCCGCTCACTGTGCTCCGGCACGAGGCACGCGCCGCCGGGTGGACGGAGAAGAACGGCAAGGACTACTGCCCGCAGCACAAGCCGTGGCCCGGGCTCACCTCTTGGGCGCTGGCCGGAACGGAGGCTGCCCGGTGAACGCTCTCCTCGACGCGGACCGGATGACCGCTCTCCTCGACGCCATTCGCCAGAACCCTGACGTCCGCTGGAAAAGCGGCCGGGCCGTCCGCGCACTCCGCGCAGCAGGCCACCACCCCATCAGCCCCAACACCGCCAGCCACTACCTCCAGCAGCTGGCCGCCGCCGGACACCTCATCCGGCACGAGCAGCTCGGGGTCCGCTGGTACGAGGTCACACGCAAGACGGGCGGTGCCTCCCGTGCCTGAGACCACCACCCGCCGCGCCTGTCTCCTCGCCGCCATAAGGGCCCACGGCCGCCCGGTCACCACGCAGCTGGCCGCGCAGCTCCTCGCCGGAATGTGGCCCACCTACGGCCGCAACACGGCCCGCAAGGACTTGCGCGGCCTGGCCCGCCACGGCCACCTCACCACGGCCGACATCGACGGCCGCCGCCTGTACCACTTCACCACCATCGGAGAGGACAGCCGCTCATGAGCGTCTCATCGTCCTTCGACACCGAGCGTGTCCTGGGCCAGATCGAACGCGGCGAGCTGCGGTGCGGTGCCGCCGCGGCCCGCGAGATCGCCGCCCGCGCCGAGGCCGCGTACGGGGCCGCCTTCGGTCGCCGCACCGACGACGACGCTTGGGCCGACGCGGTCACCTCCCTGACCGGGGGCGCCGCGTGACGAACACGACCGTGGCCGGGGCCGTGTTGGCCCCGGCCACCGGGCCGGCCGCCATTACCGAGCCCGGCATCTACAACCTGACCAACGAGGAGTACCACGCCCAGCGCGGCAGCCTCTCCTCCTCCGGTGCCCGCATGCTCCTCCCGCCGTCCTGCCCCGCCCTGTTCCGGCACGCACAGGACACCCCGCAGGAGCCGAAGAAGACGTTCGAGCTCGGCACGGCCGCGCACAAACTCGTCCTCGGCGAAGGCCCCGACCTCGTCCAGGTCGACGCCGACAAGTGGACGACGAACGCCGTCAAAGCCGAAGTCGCCGCGATCCGCGACGAGGGCGGCATCCCGTTGAAGCCCGCCGAGTACGAGCAGGTCCACTCGATGGCCGACGCTCTGCGCCGGCACCCCATTGCCGCGGCCCTGTTCGACCCGGCCCGCGGGAAGCCTGAGCAGTCCCTGTTCTGGCGCGACCGGCCGACCGGCGTGATGCGGCGGGCCCGGTTCGACTGGCTGCCCGACGCGCGCTCCGGACGGCTGATCATCCCCGACTACAAGACCTGTCGCAGTGCCGAGCCGAGCGCCCTGGCCCGCGCCGTGCAGGAGTTCGGCTACCACCAGCAAGACGACTGGTATCGGGCCGCCGCCCGCGCCCTCGACCTTGCCGACGACAGCGCCGCGTTCGTCTTCGTCTGCCAAGAGAAGACCGCCCCGTACGTGGTGACCGTCGTCGAGATGGACGCCGAAGCCCGGCGCATCGGCGCCGCCCGCAACCGGCGTGCCCTCGAAGTCTTCGCCGAGTGCACCGAATCGGGCGTGTGGCCCGGCTACAGCGACGAGATCGCCTACCTCTCTCTGCCCACCTGGGCCGCCATTCGTGACACCGAGGAGTACCTGTGAACTACCCCGTCGAGCGCCCGGCCCCGGCCGCCGCACCGGCCCGCATCGGCCAGGGCACGGCCGTCGAGCAGTCGCGCGCCGTCGCCGAGGTCCAGGCCGCGATCGTCGTCGCGCAGCAGGTACCCCGCGACATCAACGCCGCCATCTTCGAGATGCGCCAGTCCTGCCAGCAGATGTTCCTCGCCGAGCGCGCGTTCTTCCGCTACAGCCGCGGCACCGGGAACATCACCGGCGCCTCCGTCCACCTCGCCCGAGAGTTGGCCCGCTGCTGGGGCAACATCCAGTACGGCCTCGTCGAGATGCGCCGCGACGACGAGTTCGGCCAGTCCGAGATGCAGGCATTCGCCTGGGACGTCGAGAAGAACTCCCGCAACTCCTCGACGTTCATCGTCCCTCACAAGAGGGACCAGAAGGGCGGCCCCAAGCAGCTCACCGACATGCGGGACATCTACGAGAACAACGCCAACAACGGTGCGCGCCGTGTCAGGGAGGCGATCTTCGCGATCCTCCCGCCCTGGTTCGTCGAAGAGGCCAAGCAGATCTGCACCAAGACGCTGGCCGACGGCGGCGGCAAGCCGCTGCCGCAACGCATCGCTGACGCTATCCGCGCGTTCGAGGGCATCGGCGTCACGCAGGAGCGTATCGAGACCAAGCTGGGCCGGCCGTCGGGGAAGTGGACGGAGCACGACGTCGCGCAACTGCTGGTGGCGTTCCAGTCGATCAACCGCGGCGAGGTGACGGCGGACGAGGAGTTCCCGCTGCCGCGGGTGACGGTCGACGAGATCAAGCAGCAGGCCACGACTCCGGTGCCCGCCCCCGCGGGTGAGAAG
>Ga0307514_10000728_pt1 | contig 56792 bp, 57 predicted proteins | sample 16_EM_MG_FD_203088 | JGI IMG/M metagenome (GOLD analysis project Ga0307514, IMG submission 203088) | Populus trichocarpa ectomycorrhiza microbial communities from riparian zone in the Pacific Northwest, United States - 16_EM | ecosystem: Host-associated > Plants > Roots > Unclassified | place... | reverse complement strand
ATCATGGTTAATCACAGTGTGATGTGGCGGTTATTGTCTATATATATCGTTTTGACTGTTATTATACTCTAAAAGGCTCAAGAATACTTAGTAGTAGCTCTGTAAATGAAATAAGTTGTTACTGTCCTGGGGGATGTGGCTAGAATATCCCGTACATATATGCCTATAAAGGCTGTCATATCCTTCTTTATGGATGTTTGTAATCACGCACCACTCATATTACCGAAGATGCAAGACCAAATATCGTTGACGCTCTGTTGACGCTCATTTTCAGGATGTAGTTGGGCGCTTGAGTATTCTTGTTTTGCATATCAAGGCGGCTAATACGTCGAAAACGAACCGTGACGTACCATGGTCAATATTTTACGATTAACAGTCGCATATCTGAATGCGACCATGAATGTGAAACCCGAAACGCAGAACCGGAGATTGGAACTGACGGGTCTAGCCAAACCCGGCGAAACCCGCGGGATGACGGGTACGGGTCCGGGTTTGGCCCGCCAAGAGTCTGCTGGTCAGGTTTTTGGCTGGTTCTGGAACCGAACCAACCCGTTTTTGCGGTCCAAACCCGGACTGCTGGCGGGTTACCCGGACCCGGTGCTAACACTAGGTTTGTCAGAACAGTGAGCATTTCTCAAAGATGGTCAACACTCGCCCGAAACATGTTGAATGGTTTATCTGGAAAAAGACATTATGTGATGAGAACCAACTGGAACCTCACAATCAACAATATTACCCAATATCGATGAATGATGGGCTATTACCAAACGGAATTCTACCACCTGCTGGCTTCCCTCACCCTCAGCCATAATTGTTTAACTACAGTAGGTGCGCCTGAATGGCCATCAACAAGCTGTCAATGAATGGTCTACTCATAGACAATGTACCGGGTGCACCACCACCTGAAGATACTCACAATGAAGAACCTATAGTCCTTCAGCAGCCTGATCTCACCTGTACCCCTGATCCAACAAAGACAAAGGCTCATAGGCAGGTAGTTGGAGTGGAAAATGCGGGGGGGAAAGCATATGGCAAAGCAACTGGATTGTACAACAAGCACCGCAAGTACTCAGAACAATAGAATCCATGCCATTCTTTTCGGTCCGCACACGACTTTCAACAGGCTCAGTTGTTTAGCCAGCAAACGAAAACATGGATAGATCAACATCTCACGCGTGGCCTGGACAACTTCAAAATCGAATCATTCCAATCAGCAGATGCCCTGCGAAACCTCCTCTCTGAAATCGACTTGCGGCTGGGCGAAGATAGTTGGATTAAAGATGACTCACATAGCTTCGGAACGTTATACTACAGGGATAATTTCAAATGTATCCAATTCCTTTTGGTAAAGCTCGCCTTTCAGGCACAGCTTGATTTTGAACAGGTGCACCTTGCTGACTCTGAGAGTCATCGAATCTACAGTGAGATGAACTCAGGCAACTGGTGGTGTGATACACAGAATCTACTACCTGCCAGAGCGATGATTGTGGCAGTTATATGTGCATCTGACAAGACTCACTTGATCCATTTTCCGGGCGATCAGCATGCCTGGCCGCTGTATCTCACAATTGGTAATATTTGAAAAGTTATCCGCCAGACACCTCAAATGTAGTACACGATGCACTTAAGCGATTGTACCAGAAGAAGAGCATCTTTTGAGAACAGAAAATGTCGAATTCTGCGAAGGCCAAAGTTGATGACCTGTTGGCAAGGGAATGGTATCGATTACGCAAACGAAAGATTCATAAGATTCGTGCTGCAATGGAGGCCCTTGTGTATGGGCTGAAAAGGTTCCCAAAACAAACCACAGGCAATTTCAGGTGTGCCTGAATAGAGCCCGACAAGCGGCAACCACCTGGTCAGATGCTGATCATCAGAAGGCAACAGAATGATTAGAGTGCGAAACCCATCGAGTTATACCTGCTAAACGCAAGCTTTTCGATAAATTATTCCGACATTATGAGCAACAACTATTGCAGGAAGTCGGGACTATGGCAATGGGTCCCAGAAGCATATTTGCCAAATGAGGTGCGCTGAGGAAAGCTGCTGCCAAAGACGAGGCTTTGGGGCGTCAAACATGACCACTGACAAGCTACTACAATTTCAAACACGCTCATCCGATGCTGAGACAGAGGCCACGACCTGGAGCTTGGCTGATTCAGAGCGCGTGACTACCCAGCCTGAGAGAGAGATTTATGGCATCACCTCGAATGAGCAGATGCGGTTCAAGAAGGAATTCTCCCTCCACATGATGAAGTTTGAAGCTTGGTGGGAGACAATTGGAATTCAGCTGCTCTGGAAAACCATTGAACAACGCGTAATTCATTTCTGACATCCAAAGATGCGTCTTGTAAGCCATATATCAGAGTTAATTTGGTGAATGGGTTCTGGTGACAATTTCACCAATGATATTTCTGGACGGCTACATATCACCGACATGAATAAGATATATCGATCTAGCAACAAAGTTATTTACATTCGACAGATGCTTAAGCATAATGACCGGTGTACCGGTCTTGACTACATGGGGGAGACACTGTCATATCATGCACACCAAGGCTGGTACGATATTGACTCTGCCAAAGTTTTCAACCTACTGTCTGCTACCGATCAATGGCAAAGTACACCCAGAGCCCATCTGTGACGTCTCCAAACAATTCAGGACAAGCCCATCATCCGCCCTGTATCACAGCGGGTATATCATTTGAGAGAAACGCATGTCCATGGAGTGTGCAGAAGTATCAAATTAACCTTACTCACAGATACATCAGAAGATTTTGGAATTCCCAATTCTGGCCAGCTATTCCGCTCGCAAAATAAAAACGACTGGGCACATGAAGTTAGTGGACTCGTGCTCGGATATTATCAGAATGTAGTCTTAGGCAGTATATTCATTAAACTCCGGAATGGGCTGTTGTATTACCGTCAACCATTTCACTGCCCTACATCTGTTGAGTGTCTGGGACTTGATTGCAAGGTAGAATATACCAATGCCAACCAACGGATCATGCCTGAAGCTCATGACATCTGGGTCCAGTATACACAAAGTGAAGAGAATGACCTCAATAACACCTTCCAAGGACGAATTTCTTCTGTTCCTGTATTATATTTCAGCTGGACTCAACCGAGTCGGATTCTCCAATTTCATGAGTGCCTGCCAGCCGGGAATGCATTATCATCCTTTGCTAAGAGGTGGCAGAAGACGCAACGATGGGTATTACGTCATCAAGCTCAAGAATACGCGGTGGTGATTCCAACATAGTATAAAGATCTTCATGGTTGGGCTAATTCTGTTGACGGGTTCATCCGGGTTGTCAAACAAACGAATACACTTCATGTTGTATCCGTTGGAGCAGTAGTTGGACCGGCGCATGTGGTGGGGGAGAATGCTGCATCGGGCAGCATCGATAGCGTATGGCTTGTAAATAATCATGTTGTTTTAGATACCTACTGGACTGTATAGTAATTAAATTAGAATGCCTGATTCAGGTGCATAGCTGTAAGCTAGTTTATCGAACTTTACTATTCGATGTAAACGTTATATATTATCACTCCCGGAGAGTCTGCCTCCAGGTGCAATGGAATTGTCTGGGAGACGAGTGTTGTAGTCCAAGCAGCACCGAAATTTTACCAACCTAAAGGCATGATTTTTTAGCATTCTGAAGACAACTTCATACTATTTAGAATATTTAGGTATTCTGTACCGCTACTTCAGAAGCATTGAGGAGCACCTGCATGTTCTCTCAGAGCACCTCAGAAGCACATCGTTTTGCATTCAGCCTGCTTGGGAGCTTCTGTGAGCTTTTGGGGGAATCACTGTACCTGTTCAGACTAGCTGAGTTGTTGAGTTATGACTTCCGAACCATTTTACATTTTGCTGATGTATCTTTCCCAACATTTTGGTCTCACTCGCTCTGTCCGCGATATCAGGGATCCACGCAATGGCGTGGGATCCTCAACGCCGGCTAGTATCAAATCTGCTCACCTGATTCGTACACTTCTCAAACCAAGAACTGCTCTTTCTTAGGAATTTTGTTTGAATGTTGCGAGAGGTGTGGCGGGTGTTGATGGTGGGCTCTCTGCCTGCTTGCTCCATCATTTCACTGCAACAGCCTCCAAATGGTGCTTCTCCAAATGTTCTCTCAATGGGTAGGGCCTGGTGCTCCCCTAATTATACTCGAGTACTATCGGTGGCCAGATTGACTGTATGTATACATACAGAGAGATTTAAATAATGCACGCCATATTATAATGCAGCAAATCTTGTGACTTTAACAAAGATGAATATGATAAGACGAAATGTCTTGTTGTGATCTAAGAACCACTTCTATAAGAATACAGCATCAAGTCTCCTGCAGAGCTCCGCAGCGGTCTCAGATGCTCTCGAAGTATCCCACAGAGCTGCGCAGCTGTCACAGGTTCTCTGGAAGTCGCCCGCAGATCCGTGCAGACGTCTCAGGAGCTCCAAAAATTGACTATTCTAGATGGAGCATCCTGAGTGCACCTCCATAACTGCAGGTACTTTCAGGAGCACCTGAGAATGCTCTTGCAGAGTCTGAGAGCAAATTCCTTAGCTCCAGTAGGGTCTTGGAGCGTCTGGAAGAACTTGGACGCGCTGGTAAGGTTGCCCGGAGTGTCTGGGAGGATTGCGTGTGGCTTCCGGACCGAATTACATTTTGCAGATGGTGTATCTTCAAACTTGCACGATTCTGGCCTCAAAGTGGATGTGCAAACTTACTTGATCACGCCCTGCATCTGCATGTCCAATCTTGCTCAATCACAGCCTCTGAGTGTATCTGTGAGTTCAGTCAATCATCATTTTCGGGTGAATCTCGAATTGTTCAGAGGCACCGCCTGCAGTCACTGTCCAGATATTCCATCATCAGCAAACTGCATTTTAGTCTCTGGAAGACTCCAGGAGTGTCGGAGAGAATGTGGAGTGTAAACTTAGAAGCGTCAATTTCAGGAGAGTATAAGACTGTAAGAGGGCATGCTGGCCAGCCTTCAGAGTAAATGGGATCTCTGATGAATGGTACAAGAGTAACTGGAATCTCTGATGACTGGTACGGATGTACAAAGGAAGTGATTGTGATGAGTTTGGGAACACGTCAGAGTGCCGGACAGAAGTCTGGGTGCACCTGGAATTGTCGCCAGAGCAAGGCGGAAATCACAAACAAATTCTGAGAGATCCCTTGGTTCATATAGATATTCATGGGGAGGACTGGAGGCATTATCTGAAACTCTCCAGATGTCCACAAGCAATCGATTTTCCTCAATGGCGAGTATGATGCATGGATTATTGTTCATTATCAATTCTGAATCATACTAGCTACCATCTTCTTCAACACTGTATTTATTGCCTTGCTACATTATGGTACCAAAGAAAAAGGCCAGTGATTCAAACCTAAACGCAGGTACACCGAAACAATAACCTGACTAAACAGTCAAATGATATCAATCAAACATGGTGTTGATGTCATCCACTACTTCTCTCAATTCATCAGGGTGTTATGCCTTTGGTGTTACAGGTATACTTCCGGGATCATACAGGATCACTTGATTATCCCAATAGGGATACTCAATCCGAAATCATGAATTATCACTCGGATTTCTCAATTGGATCAACCTTCCGGATCTGTTCACCCATTGGTTATGTCTCCATTACACTACCTTCATATCAATAGACCAACAACAGCGATCAAGCCAAGCGCAAATAAGATGTGTATCATCTTTAGATTGGTACTGGTTGTAGGATCTCTATTGTCAATGGTTTATTCCTTATCGGCAGGAAACCTGATCCCTAGTCGCCGAACAAATGACTCTTCTCTCATGCTCCAATGGTTCATTCCTTATGAGACGAGATGTCGTTAATATCAAACCACTACCGCATCTCGAGATATGGAGAGTCATATAGGAGATAAAGTAGTAACCAATGATTGATATATCGGGGTCCTGTCAACCGAATGGACTTATACAAATCAACTCTTATTTCGATCACACCTTCTTGGTCTGGGGCAAAAGGGACTTACAATTCATATGTCCTGAGTGGCACGGGATACTCTCCGTTCAATATATGGCAAAACAACTCAGTTGCAGAATACTGTACATTTGGCTCCAATAAGGCGTGGTCAAATTAAGGGTTCTGTCATTTGCCACAATCATTAAACCGTTACATACCTGGTGGGTATATGAGAGGGCACTCTCACTGGCTCTTGGTGACATGAACCTATTAGTTCATAATTGGCTTCGAATAAGCTCGTAACGATACGAGATATCGCCAATAGCAATAGTGCCGCATTACGAGCTCATTAGGTTGATGACGTAGTTAATACTAATGTGAGTTAGAACTCAACCATCAATGGTAGAAGGCAAGAATGATAACGCAGTTATGTATGTGAACTCCGAAACAGGGTTTGGCAGTCTTAGGATTGTTAAGAGTGAGGATCATCTGATATATATCAGCGATACCAACATGGAGGAAGGACATCGATAAGATTCGATCAAACGGACAATCTACGTTCAGACTTACCTAAGGATACCTATTGGCCTTCTCGACCGGGAGGTTAAGCCCTAATCTTCTTCCGGTGTATTATCTATTCGTTCTGTATCGAAGTCAACAAGGATACTTCTCTATTGAAGTCCAGAGCTGTACGTTCATCTTCAGTTCTACATCACGGATAATCCCATCACTCTTCATACTTGGTTATTCTTAGTACGTTCGTCGAAGCAAGTCTTTGATCGGGAAGAGAGCAAGACGGTACGTTGGAGTCCCAGGTATGTCCGAGGCACCAGCCCGATAACGTGGTAGTTTGAAGGATACCTCTTCTGGGGAACTCTCGAGTCAGCACTACTCCTTCTGCTGAGGCAAAACTACTTTGCTGTTTCTTATAAGACGAGTCGATACTGGGAGTCGTCGTACTTGAGGACAGGTGATTCTTGGGTTTACGTGCCGGTTGCTGGGCCGATACTCTTGAGTCCGAAGGGAGTCTGAGGACAAGCATAATAGTCCGTTAGTTCACAGAATGTCCTAAGTAGGATACTCCTGAATTGTGTGCTGCAGTATAATGATAGTGTAAGCTGATACTCTTTAGTCAATACTATCTTTCGAGAGCAGAGAACAGAAAAGTTACCTTGTTTCTTGAATGTAATTCTGATATGCATCCTGAGTGAAGCTTTAATCATTCTTCACTTTATCAGTCTGGAAGTCATTGGGGACTTTTATTGATTAGGACTTACATTGGATCTCCCAGTGTTACACAGGGCCAACGAAAGCAAGAACACATAATTTATCCACGGCGAAAACAAGCAAGAGATGCTCCTTTTATTTGCTGAATATTTATATGTGGCGAGTAGCTGAAATTGAATTCCAATGGTGTTTGACTCGATGTGTGATATCCAACAGAGGTGTAATGAGATGTTAGCTAGCTGCAAATCTAAATTGGGGTTTGAAAGGCAACATGATATAGTTGGATGAAAAAGGGAACCAGCTACCAGGGACAAGAGCAGTGCCAGATGGGATGTGCTTTATTGCAGGAGCATGGAATGAAAAAGAAGAGTGCCAAATATTTGCAGTGGAGCACCGACTGGGATTGAGGAGTGTCCAAACTAGCTGAGGAGTGCCCAAATGGGGGGGGGGGGTCAGAAGTGTGTAAAGAAATCAAGCAGAGCCAATCCAGGCAAACGAGTACCCAATCCAGGCAGACGAGCACCGATGGGGATTGAGCAGTGGTTTCTGTGTAGAGGAGCGTCGAAAAGGGGGAGTGTGGGTACCAAGTGCAGAGTCCAATGTAGGAACAACAACCCAGACTGAGCTGTGACGGTGGGATTTGGGGAGCTCACATCCTGGGCTGAGGAGCACGGAAATGGGGATATAGTGCACGGAATGAATTAGAGGCGCACCAAATCAAGATGGAGGGGATTATGGGGTGCCTATCCCAGCGGAGGAGCGCCGAAAGAGGAGGAATTGACTGCCTAAAGATATACAAGAGAGTGAATCTAGGCTGAGGAGCGCCAACTGGGATTGAGGAGCGCCTATTCTAGTGGAGTTGGGCCGCATGGTGGTGGGAGGTGGGGGGGGGGGGTGCGGGGGCGGGTTTCAAGCGGCCCACTAATGTGTGATTGATGAGTGCAGGGGCATCCGCAGTAAAATTTATCGTAGGGGATGGACACAATGTACCTCGATATTTATCTTGAGAAAGCATAACTGCGGCCTTCTTTCCGCTGGCAGATTGAGACAGCGCACAATGAATCGCTATGGCCACCAGCGCTAAAGTCAGCAGAGTGAGAGCTTGGAAATACTGGAATGTCGATGGCTGGCGCCCCAAGCTATTGGTGGTGAAGAAAAATTCATGGTAAATGAGATCAAGCACTTCCATTTGTGTGAACCATGATTACTTATTATCAAAGACCTTCGAGAGATATGCATCGTGAAACAGGAGCTCCTTAACCTGAATCCGAAGATCAGTCGCATAACACAAATCCAACTGGTAACTACGAACAACCTATCGCTGTACCCCACCTACCAACCGTCCTCGAATGGTACTTATCTTCAGTTTCCACTATCTATCATGGGGGGCGAAGTCAATATCGTAAGTCTGAAAGAAGAGCATTAAACAGAATCAAAGACTTACAGCTTCTTGTGTTTGAAGATTGATTTTGAGAGATGGACTGCTGGGCAATTGACACACCGATGGTGTCCCTGCAGGAGCACCTGCTATTACCCGCTGACGATCCTGAGCTTCAGTGGAAAGTTCCCAAGCTTCTTCGACCGTCGACCACTGGTCACCGGATAATATTGGCCAAGGAGTCTTCGTGAATCCAATTGCTTCCATGAATCGTTTGGCGACCTCAAAAGTAGCCTTTTGCTGTTGGGGAACTTTCTGATCAGAACTGGCCTTGGGTTGTGGAGCATTCTGGACTGCGCTAGACTTCGATTGCGGCAGCGCCTGGGCAGACAGTAGTGCATGTTCAGACTCAGATTATTTGTTGAGGAAGGTTGACTTTTGGCGTTTGAGCAGTAGTAGTGCCATTGACCCAGGTGCATCAGCAACAACCCTAGTTTCGGTCTGAAACACCTGGGTGTTCCGGATGGCTCTGACGGCTCTGAAGGAACCTCGTACCCTCTGACAGAGAATTACACTCTTCCCGTCGCCCTGGCGACGGCTTGCATCGCATACGTACCTCCTTTACTTTGCGCCCGGATACACACCATCAGAACGACACATGTGTTACACTCTTCCCAGGGACTGCAGTTATGCTGTAGCTGTTTACACAACGCCTGACGATGTTTATGCCTTTTTCCAGCCGAGAGCAACATTTTACCTCTCCACTATTGCTATATATCGGATGCCGCACTCTCTCCATGTATGTTTAGCTTTGAGATCTTGTCACTAATTACAATACAGTTTTCGCTTCGGATACATTGCTTGCTGTTGCATTTGCTTCGCCATTATCGTATTTTTCAGGTCTGAAATATACTGTCCAATCTTCACACTCTCTAGTACAATGCCTTCAGTCCTACACATTCTGCGTTGATCCATCAACGGCTTGCGATGCTTCTTCCTGTTCTTCCGCATGGTCGCCATCCTTTCCCTCATACGTGTCGACATTACTTGTTCTACTATGCCATCAGTCCTACACATTCTGCGATGATCCGTGATCGGCTTGCGATGCTTCTTCCTTCTCATCCGCATTGTCGCCATCCTTGCCCTCATACCCGTAGACATCACTGGTTCCCTGGTCAAACATCTCGAGTTCCGTCGGGGCCCGTCGTCACCGACTGGCGGTGGGGATGGGATCCCGCTCATCGCTTTTGTCACCTTCATCTTCATAATCCCCGCTGTCCCCTGGCATCCCGAAATGCAGTTTGTGATCCGTGCAATTGTTGACTATTGGGATGTTTGGGTCAGTGCGTCCGATCTCAGGTTCCTCAAGCGGCACTTCGGAGGTCAAATAGTCAAGAAGAATAGCATTGTCAACATGCACTGCTTCCATGCTGATCACCACGGCAGGCGTTGGGTTCTGTGCCTGTTGGATCTGACGTTTGACTGTAGCAAGAGTGTTTTTATAAACCCTTTGCTGGTAGCTCTCCAGTAGTGTGTTCCAGGTATTCATCAAGACCATATATGTGTCTGCAATGCCAGGTGAGGTTAACAACTTGCGACTTGTAACAGTGCAGCAGGATGCGATCTTACCACCATCATTCTTGTAGTTGAAGTAGTTCGAGCGATCAGGTATATCCGCTTTCAGCTTTGACTTGGAAGTTTTCGGATGAACACCTTTGTTCGTTTCCCACTCCAGGAGGGCATGGCACAACTCGGTGCATGTATACATGACCAGTGGCGAGGGTATATGACTGTCCTTGTTGTTAATCATGGAATTATGAAATCCATCAGCATACTTACCGCGGTTATTCGCCCTATGATAAAATTTGATGTAGATACACCGCAGGATTGCTTCTGCCAGGAAGCGAAGTGGACACTAGCCATTCGTTATCAGCTTTCGACTCTCTCTGCATTGGATTTGGACCGCGTACACCACCTTCCACACACTCTGCTACCGGAAAAGGATACTTATTGTCTGCCAGAAGGTAATCAATGAATTCCAAACGCTTTGCGGTGGATTCAAAGTGGTGGAGATCATAAAGCTCTGCAATGTTGTCTCTTACTGATTGAATAAAATGAGATTTAACCTGATCGTCTTGTGCGCAAACCTGGTACCAGTTTGAGCATGTAATATCCAATGTGGGCCGTTGAGTCGGCATACCTCTTTCAAGATCCCCCTTGTGCGTGCCTCGAATGCTATGGACAAAATGTTGTTTTGCTGCATAGTGGTGTTCCAGTACGTCCCTATTATCTGCCAGTGTAGGGCTTCAGCTAATGCTTTCGAAATGCGTTGCGTTGCGTAACTTACTATCTCCAAGTCGCTTGCACTCATAAACAGCCATCTGTTCCACATGAAGAGCTCCATGAGTCTGCCGGTTGCAGATACAAGACGCGTCATGTCTGAGTGACCAAATCGATGGATGCTGCGACTGCCGGACACCATTGATCGAGGTGTAGACACCGCCTGTGGTTGCAATTGCTACTGCTTCTGTCTCTGATTCTATTCGGTAGCACGTGTTCGAAGTGGATTTGTAATGATCGCGTGGGCTTCTGGATTCGGGATGGGGGTAGGCAGGTTTTCAAGACCGCTGGGAGGAGTGGGAGTGCTAGCAATGCCGGATGAGGGGCTAGATGCAACATGACGAGTTGAGTCTGCCTGTATGGTTCCGCTGGGTGCTGGTGTGTTATGACTGTTTGTACCTGGCGTGGCGGTTGGACTAATTATTGACTATCGCTGTGTAGTGGACGGGGTGGAAGTCACGCGTTGAGTGATATCTGCAACGCGAAAATTGTTCAACCAAGATGAGGGGGTGGAGTTCTGACCTTGGATTGTAGAGGGTACGTAACTCCCTCCTTGAGTGGAATCCCTCTCGCCAGCTGGTACGGAAACGCGTCTCTTAGCAGGGTGAAGTTGAGAATTCCCCGAAGCCCCACACTTTTGTTGATTCTGACTATTAGCAAGACTTCAGACATTTCGTACGACCAGAGTCCTGTCAGTGTGAGGTCTTTGGGGAAGGCATATTCAGATATAGATGGTCGACATTAAGAAGGTAGGAATAATATCCTCTGCATGCATATTCAATGGCAGGCGAGGTAGACTCCTATATGGGCGACCCTGGAGGGATTCGACAAAAAAGGGAGGCGCAGTGTAGATCAAGCTAGACTCCAAACCCTGACAATACTCAGGGACGAGATCCCTTCAAAAGCATTCAATTATGGGGTCAACTGCCATCAGATTAAACTCAGATTAAACTGAGTATTGATATTCACTGTTACAGCAAAGTCTGAAGGTCTACTTGCACCGCTTGAAGGGTGTTTATGCCTTCTTGGCACGATTATCATCGTATTGCACTCATTCTTGGCACAATACTTCGAACCATTGATTGTGTATATCTTCAGCTTCCCGGTGGAAATCCCCCTTTGGCAGAGCTAAAAGCATCGCAACGCAAACAAAAACGTATTCTCTATCCTATGACATCAGTTGCGTGTGCTTGTTCCACTGCTAGGCGTTGGTAGCCGTGTTGGATGGTTGCACAGTGGGGACAACTTGAGAACTACTCAGTTTGCTCTCAGATGCACAACGTCTGAGCGGTAAAAGTGGTATGTGATGCCAAAGCAACGCCCAGCGTCACAAACTGTCCTCACCATGTGTACTAAATCTCGTCTCGAGGATCCTCATTCATGAGGTGCCTGGTGGTTGTGCAAGATGAAGGCTGGGCAGTTGTGTGTTCATTAACCAACAAAACGCGGGATATGAACCAAATCGCAGGAACTCGAGTATATATATCCCTTCTTCCCGCCTACACCTCGATTCTCTTTTCCTCCCATATTAAACACACTGCGAGCAATTAAACACACCGCCAGCATCCTGAACTATCTCGACATCACGTGACTTGTACAAAACAACGCCTCTCATTCCAAAACACCCCCTATAACTTACACAACTTTGTACGTTCACTCTGCGCTTCCTTCCGCTACGTTCAACTGTATCATAATGCCAACGCCTCAGGTGTAGATTCATTTTCAACTCGCAGCGATGGCACCAATGGGCAGCTGCAAAGGAAATGGGAAGGCAACTGCTAAGGCAAAAATGCCGACATCGGTTATAAATTGTCGCCTGTCATTGGTTAGGGACTGTATAAAGGGATTCATCTCGGAACATATCTGTGGACTCATACGGATATACAATGTTTGCGGTGTCAAGGTTGAGAGGGCCTGGGACCTCTTTTGTGATATAATCTTTCTTGATCCAGTCACGACTCGCCACTTTTCACAATTCCAGCTGATGTGGCCCCACCGCAGGAGCAAGAGTTCACCTTTTCGGGAGTGGTGGGCAGCATTCTGCTCATACAAAGCGCAAATTTTTGACAAAACCCACGATCAAATGAACAATTGGTGGTGGGACAACCCCCGTGCCTTTGGAGATCAAGTCGATCGCTCCAATCTGCAGACAACCAGCTCGGGACAGGTCAAACGCACCGGCGAGTGTTTCTCTTGGTACGGTAGCGATGATCTCAGGGCAACGATTGAGCCACCAAGCTGCCGGCAGTACAAGTCAGGCGACTTCCTGGTCATTAAACCACTGAATTGGGATGAGATAATTGACGAGGATGATGATGATGAGAACTGGGCGGATTCCGGTGGGCCGAGTGGTGGAAGGAGCTGTCCTGGTGATGGCAATGACAATGACAACGGCGAGGGTAAGGAGGACACGCAGGGCGGTGAGAAAGGGACCAAGAAACGGAAGGGAACAAAGAATGGGAAGGGGAAAGGGAAGGGGAAGGGGAAGGGACATGGTAAAGGGAAAGGTATTGTTAAACAAACCCCAGGGGGATATGATATCTCTTGTGCCGTTGCTTTGCAGTTGCAGAAAGAATGGTATGAGGCAGACTCGGACACAGAGGGCTAACTAGAGCAGGTATATTTAGAGCCGGAAGCATCGTCCGCTGTGTCAATTTTTTCTGATGATGATACTGACTCTACCAAGTCGGACGGCGAATATGACTCTGAACTTCATCCTGATGTGGATTACCACATGGAGCATGATGTGGACGCACACGAGGACATTGATTTAGACAGTGATGTGGATATGGAAAAGGATGGTGACGATGAAGAGGAGGAAGATGAAGAGGAGGAAGATGACAAGGAGGAGGAGGTGGTGGATGAGGATAAGGAGGAGGATAAGGATGAGGAGGAGGATAAAGATGAGGATGATGGCAAAGAACCTTGGACGATTGGCCAGGGAGAGATGGTAAATACATCGGCTGACGATGTAGATACCATGGTAGATGATCAGCCAATTGTGCTACCTGAGCGGGGCCAGGAGATGCGCAAGCATACCCCACGGCCACAACCTCCAGAGCCTGCCCCACGGCCACACACCCCGGAGCCTTGCCCACGGCCACAAACGCAGGAGACTAATCCTCTCAGTGGGCTAGAGCATTTGGGGCTCGTGACGCCGCAAAAACCTAGCCCCCCGGTGCCAAGTCTGCGAGAAGCTGAGGCCGCCAGAAACACCTTGGATGTGGATGTGGATCAGCAGCTGCTCAGCGAATCAGTACGTGGCAACAGTCTCCACGGTGTCTCTCTCCCCAACGTCCCTCTCCCCGATGTTGTAGACGAGGAGTGAACCAGCCCTCATGTTGCTGAGGAGGCGATGGTTGTTGCATTCAGGTTAGGGTCGGATTCTTGTCTTGTTCGTTTCCTTCATTCTCAACTATTTATCTGAGGCATTGATTATTACACGTGTCGCGAGGTTTTTGGATCGCTCAGGGTTCATTTTATTCATAGTACTATGGGACATCGCGCATGCAGTATTTTTGCAACTTCTGGCGTGTAAGGAACCTCCGTGTGATGCTGTTGAAGCTCATTCCATCTCTCAAGTTAGCTGAAAGTATCGTGAGCTTACACACCAGGCTGCTCAGGCCCAGCACCAACTTTGGTCCCTTTCTACACAGAATACTCCACTTCTCGCATGTCATCGACAATGCCAGAGAAGACCCCTTTCTGTTGCCCCGACTATTCATGCTGAAAGAAGTTCACCTCAGACAGCTGGCGACTTAAACAGATCAAATTACACCATCCTGGACACCTTCAAGTTGTACTCCAGAAGAATCTGAATATTCTCAGCACACCCCGACGCGTTGAACCCGCTCAGCGTCGTGAATTTAACCCTAACAAAGATTCAGTCGAAGACTTGGATGCATTTCCCTACTTTGAACACGTTGAAAACATCACAGACTCGGAGTCTCAACCCCTGCCACCTCCTCTGCCACGCACGGAAACATACCACCGCGCTGGCGCTCCGCTGAGCGATTACATTGCTGAGCCATGGGAACGCGATGCTCAGGGATGCCTTGAGACGAACCTACAGAAGAATCCCTACTACCCATTTGCGACGCGTGAATAGTGTTAGCAACGGGTTCGGGTATCCCGCCAGCGGTGCGGGTTTGGACCGGAGAAATGGTTCGGTTTTGTTCCAGAACCGTTCAAAAACCCGACCCACTGCTTCTTGGTGGGCCAAACCCGGACCCATATCCGTTAACCCGCGGGTTTTGCCGGGTTAGGCTAGACCGGTCGGTTCCAATCTCTGGTTCTGCATTTCGGGTTTTCTATGTATCGTTGCATTCAGATATCCTACTGTTAATCGGAAAAGATAGATATTTGTACATCTGTGTCATTTTTGAACTTATTGGCAGCCTGTAGAATGAAAACATTATGAGATACGCTCCCTACCTGATCCTTAAAATGAGCGTCAACAGAGTGCCAATCATTTTTGGTGCTGCGTCCTGGGTAATCTGAGTGGCGACAGGTTACTGATAGTCATAAAAGCAGTATTGACTGCCTTTCTAGGTAAAAACGAAAGCAACACGCCCCCTGCCCCATCTTGATAATGAGCGTCAACAGAGCTTGAACGATTTCTGGCCTTGCATCATGGTTAATAAAAGCGTGATACAACAGGTATTATCTATAAATGAAGTTTTCACCGTTTTTGTAGACTAAAATGCCGAACAAACACTATGTCGCAGCTTTGTAAATGAAATAAGTTGTCACTGTCTGGAAGGCTGTCGCAAGAACATACCATGCCAATCTGCCAAAAGAAGCTTCCAAATCACTCTTTATAGATGCTTATGATTTAGGGCCATATTTATTACTGAAGATGCAAGACCAATAATCGTTGATGCTCCGTTGATGCTCATTTTCATGATGCGGCATGGAGTATGCCGCTATTTCTTTGTCCTACAAAGGCGGCCAATACTCCATTTATGATAGCCCACACCCATTAACAACTCTGATTACCAATGATACAAAACCAAACATCGTTGACGCTCCGTTGACACTCATTTTCATGATGGGGCAGGGAGCATGTCGCTTTCTCTTTGTCCTACAAAGGCGGCCAATACTGCATTTATGAAAGTCCACAGCCATTCACAACTCTGATTACCAATGATGCAAAACCAGAAATCGTTGAGGCTCCGTTTATGCTCATTTTCATGATGGGGCAGGGAGCATGTCGCTACCTCTTTGTCCTACAAAGGCGGCCAATACGCCGGTTATGACAGCCTGCAGCCACTTGCAACTCTGATTACCAATCATGCAAAACCAAAAATCGTTGATGCTCCGTTGACGCTCATTTTAATGTATTGTCTAGTCAATATCTGCTGACAGCAATAATTGTATCCATAATTATTTTAACTTATTAGCTGCCGTTCAGACTGATTTAGCAAGGGTCCCATGGGAAAGCTTGGCGCAGTAATATTCTTGCACGGGTCGCTCTCATATATTGAAATTTATATATCTCGTTTAATCAGGCATTTTGCCTGCTGTATTACAGTTTATGAACAAATATTTACATGCGACTGCTCATTATTCTCCCAAAATCTTTCTCTAAGTGACATTCTCGGTCAAGCAACATAAAGATCCAGGTGAAAAATCATTGACCCATGCTGTCCTACTTTTTCTCATTTCCCTTATTCCTTCGCGTTTCCATTGCACTGACCGTCACAATCACCTTTTCAGCCTGTCTCTTTGACTTGCGTGTAGGCCGAATCAATCTGGGAACATTCAGTGCGGCACTCACATCTCGCTGCACTGTGGTTTCTGAATCCTCGATGACATTGTCTTGCTCTAGATCAAATTCATCGTCTGCCTCCCAGTCGTCTTCGCTCACATTTGCGTTATCCAGGTCACCATTCCAGTCAAGCCAATTTTCGGTATCGGAAATGCTTTCGGGCGCGCAATCCTCATCACTTTCCGCCGGATGACGGTCGATTTTCTTGATTCGGTGCACATTCAATATTTGAGTTCGCCCTCCAAGGAGGTCCTTGGCAGACAAAGCTGGCGGCTGAGGTGATATTTCCGACAATTTAAATGCAGCTGCACCATCATGTTGAAAGTTTGTCCAGGATGCATTAATGATCTCTTCGGTATCCGAAATGTATCCAACGGCTGTCATCTGCTTGTTTTGAGCGCGTGATTCCCTCTGGGTAGCAGCGAGGTTCTCGCTTCCTTGCCACATCTCCAAAAAGTCGTGGACCTTGGCCATTCTGTCGAATTTCGTTTCCTCTGCTTCCCTCTTCAGTTCTATGTCGGTTTCAGCTTCTGTCGTATTCAATACTGGATTATCGCCTGCCAATATCCCGTTATTGGCACATGTGTACTGCCTTACAACGACTTTTTAGCGAATTCTCTCGCCTATGGTTTTTGACTGCCTCCATCCGATAACGTCTCGCCCAAGGGAAAAACTAGCCTCCACTCCGACACCATGTGGTATGATAGAGATTATGTCGCGTGCCACATTCGAGAGATCGGCGTACTTTGAGTGTGTTTCTTCTTACTGGTGCCACCAGTCGGTAATATCGGGCAACCACAATGCACTGCTAATCTTCATGGGGTCGGAGTGGTAGTCATTACGATTTGGATTAATTTGCCCCCAATTCTTTGTTGCTTCAGGCGGTGAATTCAAATTCAGCCTAGCGGCTGTCAATATGCATGCTGTGCGATCACTGCATCCGGGTGTCATTTCAGCCACATTTTTCGGCATTAAGTATTCATCATCAATGCTGGACAAATCATATGGATCAAAAGATGATTGACCAGAACCAGAAGCCGTTGTGGAGAATGGGTTGTTGATCGCATCTCTTTCGGGTTTATTGATAGACAGTCACCGGAGTTTGGCACAGTATTTAATCTCCACATATTTCAACAATGCCTCCTGATATTGCGTGGTACACGAACCCTCGTCATCAGGATTGAGATCCATTCCCTTGTCCCACCTCCGAAACGATCGCAGCTTCCGGAAAGAATCAAGGATATGTGCTGAAATGGGAAGAAGGCCGGTCATTGGAGTAACTTCGGAATAATACTTGGACAGCTTCTGTCGCGCACACTTCATGGTGAAGTATAAGTCTTCTTTCCATTTGGTCTTCGTCTTCGCCAAAGCTCGTATAACGCCATCCATATGATCAAACATGTTATTGTATACCGTGATGACATGATGCAGAGTAACTGTATGCTGTTTCGACATCCACAGGGTCCAGTATCGGAATAGCTTCAAGACTTCCATGACGTACTTGACGATGGTCCCTTCATCTTGTGTTGTGAAGAGTGGCCGGTATTTGCTGTATTTTGGATTCTTGATCCACTCACGGGTGAATTCTCGTAATCGGTAGGCTCGATCACGCAACTCTAGGGTTCAATTCCACCATGTTTTCACATCCATAATAGGTAGTACGGCGATTCGTACTTTATCTTTTTGACAGTCAATGAACTGGTTTCGACGACCAGGTGTCAGCGTAATCAATACCGCAAGCATTCGCTGCTATACAAAGGTCAGTTTCAGTACTTTCAAAAATTCTTCAAATACGTACTTTCTCAATTATCTTTGCTAAACCTGGCTTCATGGCCGACACCTTGTTGATTCTGGCATTGCCTTCCTTTCGGAGTCTTTGACTCTTCCCAATGTCTGTGCTTTCATTCTCTCCAAATTGTTGATCACGCTCATGTGCTTCCCAAGACTTGGTGTGGCCTTTTACCCCGAGACTGCTCATGAATGCACCTAAAGCAAGCTGAATGACGTGCGCCATACATGGTATGTGGTTACGCAAAGCAGGCCATTTGATTCCGGAGGCTTCAAGTGTTGGCTGTAGTTCCCGGGTCATCGAGTAATTTGATGAAGCATTATCAGTCGTAATTCCAAGTAAACGACTGTCAGTAAGCTCAAAATGATCAAGAACTTCTTTTGAATGTATGGCTAGCCTTGCCACAGTATGTTGGCCCTTGACCTATTATCGTCAGTTAGCTTTTGTAATAGGAAAAGAAGTGGTAATCAACCTCATTGAACGCAAGTTGCACTTCACGCAATGCCCAATTTCGATCCATATAGTAAGCAATGACCGACGTTATGGCTAATTTATTCGTTGACGTCCACCGGTCTAAAGCTAAGCTAACTTTATTTCTTGATGGCAATTGCTTCTTAATTGCATCCACAGTCAGTGCATATTCCCTCCAGCATATGTTCCTCAGAGTGCTGGCGGACGGTAGCACGAGATCGCTGCGTAGTGCGTTATACGACTGTCGTAGCTCGAGGTTTGATATACCATTCCACGGAAGGTGCGCTGAAGCAAATCCTAACATGAGGTAGCGATTACAGGTGTCTTGGGGGTATTCGGCAGTTTCAAAGTCCTTATCAGCCAATTTAGATGATTTTCTCTGCTATTACAGTTAATATGCCTAAGGCCTAGATGTCAAATAATAATGTCAATTGGGACCTTACGATTGTAATTCCTCGACTTCAACCTTGTCGCTTCAGAATGGCCAAAGCTGTTTCATCGACCGTTGAGTTGGTCAATTCAGATACTTCTGACTCTGTTAATTTGTTTAACTTTGTGATGTGCGCTTTTGCCAGCAAGTATTTCCCCATTGAGCTGGTACCATGTTCTGATGGATGATGAAGAACTTGGTGACAAACGATACATATGATGCCAGGGCAGCCGCTCTCCTCCAATCCGCAGTGCAAATAGAATCGCCATGAAGGGGCATGTCTGGAATTATTCCAAGCAATAGAAAGCTTCGAGTCCACATTCATAGAAGTCCACCAAGCGTCAAATATGATTTGGAGAGTAAGGTCATTCAAATCACAAATAAAGACACATTCATTTTTAGAAGATATCATAACCTCTAGCAACGAGGTGTTTATTGATTTTGAATCGGACCTGGCGTTTGGAATTTGATAGCTGTGTAATTTGAGTTGAATGACAGTCCTAAGCAATGATAACGTGAGGTTGTCTGCTGGTTTTTAAATTTTGACTCTAGAGCAACCAGCAAGAAAATAGTAAAACTAGTGAGACATTGACATGGACGCTTATTTTTAGGAGGCGGAAGTGATATTGTTACTAACATTTTTGCCAATAAAGGCAGCCAATACAGTGATTATGGTGTGGTACGGTTGCACAGGATTTTGATTGTCAAAGATGGAAGACCAAACATCGTTGACGCTCCATTGACGCTCATTTTTAGGTGGTGATAGCGATATGCGCATTACCGTTTTTGCCTACAATGGCGGCCACCGTATTGGTTATGCTATAAAGTCTTTGCACATCACATGGATTATCCAAGATGCAAGACCAATAATCGTTGACGCTCCGTTTACGCTCATTTTTAGGAGGTGGTACCGATATCGTTTGCATTATTTTTGCCGAGAAAGGCAGCCAATACAATCATTATGTGATGATTTCGAAGAGTAGCCCAGGGATTATCCATGTTACAAGTCTTAAAATCATTGACGTTCTGTTGACGATAATTTTTATGATGCGGCAATGAGTGTGCTGCGTCCCTTTTTGGCTAAACAGACGTCCAATAGTTTGTCTTTGGCGACGTGGGACTATGCAGCATTTATGATTGCTGAAAGGGTAAGACAAAAAATCGTTGACGCTCCGTTGACGCTCATTATTAGGAGGTGGTAGCGATATCGTTTGCATCATGTTTAGGAGGTTGCAGCGATATCGTTTGCATCGTTTTTGCCGAGAAAGGCAGCTATTACAATCAGTATGTGACGATTTCAATGAATAGTCCTGGGATTATCCATGTTACATGTCTAAAAATCGTTGACGCTCCATTGACGCTCATTTTTATGATGCGGTAACGAGTGTGCCGCATCCCTTTTTGGCTAACACGATGCCCAATAGTTTATCTTTGGCAATTTGGGACTATGCAGCATGTATGATTCCAGATAGTGTAAGACTAAAATTCATTGACACTCCATTGACGCTCATTTTTGGGAGGTGGTAGCGATATCATTTGCATCATTTTTAGGAGATGGCAGCGATATCGTATGGATCATTTTTGCAGACAACGGAAGCCAATATAATCATTATGTAACGATTTCGATGAATAGCCCTGGGATTATCCATGGTGCAAGACTAAAAATCGTTGACGCTCCAATATGGCTTACTTCGAACATTCTAACCGTCATTGAATGCTCAATTACTGTGTGATATGAAACAAATAATGATTATTGACACCCAATGAATCGTGTCTATGTATGATCATTTGCATCCAGAACCTTCGTGGCCTCTCAATTTCAGAACCGCCACCATACACGTTATCTGAGTGATGGATGACGTAGCCACCGCGCATTCCTGCGCTTTCGGCTGGCAATTCACGGTATGTCAATTTCTACGCTAATTTTGGATAAACATAGCCCAACTTCCTCACCTGTCCTGATCCAGCTCCTTTTCCTCGATTTCCATGACGTACCATAAGCAATTTTGAAAATCTCAACCATGTGCACCAGGTCTGAGCGGAGAGTTATGCAGTTGGACGCATGGATGAATGAAGCATGAGGGTCGTCATGCAGACAGATTCGTATCGCGCACTGACTGCTCCTTCTATAACGCGTATGAGACCACTCACTCAAATTTTATTAGTCAATTTCGTCACTAATTTTGTTTGTGCTTTCCCACTTAACAGAAACGGTACTGGCGCTATGCAGTTTATTGGTCGTCATGCAGCTCAATGTGGACACTAGAACTTTTGCAAGATATATACGACCCTTGCACATGCACAGACGAATTATCATGTCTCACAGTTTGGTTACTGAAATCAAGTAAAAGCTGACACGTAGCAAAATTGGTTTGCGAATTGCTTTTCTACTTGAAATGACATCAAAAATAGCAATTTGCGTATGTATTCTTCGGGCGATGCACACGCTGTCACCATTTCTTCGTCCGAATCCGATATCCATATGGTCATTGGCTAGAGGGGAAAATGCAGGAGTAAAGGCTTACGGGTTCAATAGGCTTCGTTTTCTTACTCAGCGATGAATCGGGCTCCACGTCGGGCGGAAGTGACACGATGCGTTTATTCGACTGTGGTCTCCCAGAACCTAGCCTTAGATGACTACTTCCTGGTCGAGAAGTCCCATGTGGCATTTGCGATATTCCGGGGATGATATCAAGAGACTCCATAAGCTCTCCAAATGTCGAGGGTGCAGGATTTGCTGCGTCTTTATCCGAATGCGATTTGACGACTGCAGGAACCTTCAATTCAGTTGTGCCATACCTCTGATCTCGTTCACGGAAGTAGTCGGCCGCGTCCCCCCATCCCGGTTTTGTCAATTCGTCAAGCTTCATCTGCTTCTCCCGAAATCTCTCCATGCGCTGCTGTACCGTTTTCGAGATTGTGCCCATCACCCAGCCGGGTTTATCATCTTCGCTCAGCTTGCCCTGCTCTGTATCTTGATCATCATCCCCATCCTCCTCATTGTCCAAACTTGCAAGATCGCTCAGACTGGCTCCGATAGCATCCAACATCTCCTCAAACATTTATCCGGGCTCCCTGGCGGTCAACCCCCCGCTTTCAGCACTTCCTATATCTTCCTGACCCTGCTTAACTGCTGTCTCTGCGTCCTCAACTCGCTTTCTTGCCACAGCGGTCTCTCTCTCAACATAATCCTCGATCCATTTCTCTTTCTCTTTGTTATTCAAAAAGTTCGTTTCTTGTCTTCTCTCTGCCGCAACCTTCTTTTTGGATCGCATACTACGCAATACACCTAGGGCTCAGATTCGTTCAGCTTCCAAGCCGCTCTTGCCTTCATTCGCTTGATGATGTCGCCGTGTGGATCGATTGGTCGATTTGACGTACTTGCCAGTTGGAAGTGGTGAAAAGTTCTTTTTTGGAGCATTGACCATTGTAGTTTGTGTTGACTATGTTGTTGGGCGAGATGTTGGATGTTGCAAGATCTGGACGATATGGAGGCAAGCTGCGTCTTTCATGTCAAGGTTGGTATGTTTGATCAACATGAATAAGCAAAATCAACGTTTTGACCGTTACTAAAAAGGGAATAGTTATGCTAACAATACAGTATGACTCAATTTTTAGCGTCCGTTTCATGTAAGATCCCTGGGATTTCTTGGGACAAACATCACCAGACGTCCTTTCCCGTGAAGCATATCCTGTATATATCAGACAATCGTGAGATTTCGGCGGTCGTAAACCACTATTGATCTTAGTAAACAAACAGACAACATCCGACCGACTAATTGCATATCGCCGAACGGTTAGAAACTCCTGCAATCTGCAATCAAACGCAGCATGACTCAAGTTGAGCGAAACGTGCAACTTGGCCATTACTTATTTCATTTTGACTTGTAGCGAAGAATATATTCCTCAGGAATTCCGACTTCTTTTCGTTATCATCTTCCTCTCCTATTCTACACCAGCGAATCATGGCTACACGAACACCTCAGCCAGGTGAGAATGGCATCGAAGCATGTGGATCAACGGGCATTACACCCAATACGTCACTCTCTGGCACACAGCAAGAACGTAGACACCAGTTAGTTCACTGCAATGCTGCCAATGTGGCCACCAAAAATATGACCTAGAATGAACATTTAAAAATCGTTCGTAAAACTGGAAGCAGCAAGAATAAGAAACAGCATGCAATTGGATGTAAGTATATTTATATGATATCACTGTAACTGACGGTCAACTAATCGTATAACATACAGCGGGTATACGTAAGGAGCTCCGTGCCCAATTCATTTCCACCCGTAAGGGGAAACCTCCACGGTCTACCAAGGCATTTGTCCGCACAGTCCGCGAAATCGAACATCATGATGTTGTCGGCGCTGAGATTTTCGCAGACAAATTTCGTGATAAGTGTCCCCGCGAGTGGACAAAACAGGCTTTAATCACCTTAGACGAGGCTACAGAAGCTTATATGGTGGAGGTCATTGCCCAAACTCATTACTAGATGCTGCAAATAACTTCTTGTAGGTTTTCAACATGTCTGCAACAATGGCAAGGCAAGGAGGTCAGGTACAGCTCGAACACTCTGACATGCGCCTTGCGTTAAATATTGCCAAAATGGCCAAAGGCAGGTTTTTGCGTGCCGTCATAGAGGAAACGCAATATCTAATCAAGAAACCTCGTGCCGAAGTCAGAGAAGAGAAGAAGAGGGGTGTTGAGTTTCCTGGGCATAAAATGGTGAAGGCTGCGATGGAAAGACACCCGGCTATGATTCATCAGAACCAATCAGACGGCTGCCTTCCTTGCCAAAATGGCACAGCGAGAAATCCCCAGACACGCTGGAAGTGCAAAGGTACGGGTGCTCCTCCACCAGTCCGACGCAGAAATCGGAAACCAAATCTGACGCCATCTCCACCCGGAACGCCATCTCCACCTGGAACGCCATCTCCGCCCGGAACGCCACCTGCGCCACCCGGTCCCACTCAGGGCACCCAAATATCGCAAACCGACAATTTGCCTGCTGCAAATGCGGATTCACGTGTTTCTCTTCCCAAAACTCAAGGTGTCAATCTTGATGCATTAGCCGAGGATAGCTTAAACGATGATGATTTTGATCCAGAATTGCTGACTGATGAAAGAGCATCATGTGGTTAGTACACTATCTGCTGTGTCCGAATGCTGCTAACATTTTGAAGCCTAGAGCAGCCTATAGAACGTATATGTTGGTGGAAACGAGCATTGAGTGAATGGAATGGGATTTTTAGTGCATTATAAGCCACAATTTGCGGACATGTTAAAGTATATTTTAAAGGCTATATTTATATGTATTATTAAAGAACAATGTGGTGATCATGGACAAAGTACATTAAGGCGTTAGAATGGCTGCCAAACATTGTGAATGATAATCTATGCCAAATTGAATGATTGCATATTATGGATACGCCCGTGGCAAAATGAGCGTCAACGGAGCGTCAACAGTTGTAGGTGTTGTAAGTTTGGTAAATGAAACTTGATATCGACGTTATTAAACATAATGCGAGTATTGGCAGCCTTTATAGGCTAAAAACATGGCTGCACACTCCCTGCCACATCATGCAAATGAGCGTCAACGGAGCGTCAACGATTTTTGGTTATGAATTATTCGTAATCTGAGTTGTGAATTGTTGCAGATTGATATAAACGGCGTATTGGCAGCCTTTATCAGCAAAAATATATGCGGTACAGTCAATGCCCCCTTCTGAAAATGAGCGTCAACCCAGCATCAACGACTTTTGGTTTTGCATCATTAGTAATCTGAGTTGTGAATTGTTGCAGACTGTTATAAGTGGTGTATTGGCAGCCTTTATCGGCAAAAAGGTATGCGGTACGGTCAATGCCCCCTTCTGAAAACGAGTGTCAATGGAGCGTCAACGAATTTTGGTTTTGCATCATTAGTAATCTGAGTTGTGAGTTGTTGCAGACTGTTATAAGTGGTGTATTGGCAGCCTTTATCGGCAAAAATGTATGAGGTACGGTCACTGCCCGCTTCTGAAGATGAGCGTCAATGGGGCGTCAACGATATTTGGCTATGCATTTCGGGTTATCTGAATGGCAATGCCTGCCAATGATTCATATACTGTGTACTGGCTGCCTTTATAGTCAAAACAGTGCAGGATATCTTCGTTACCCCATCATAACAGTGAGCGTCAATGGAGCATCAACGATTTTTGGTCTTATAAGTCAGGTAATTAAAATGACAATTGGTAGTAGTTAAGTATAATAGCAGTTTTCGCAGCCTTCATTAGCAAAACAGGGAGGTGCACGGTCTCTGCCTCATTCTGAAAATGAGCGTCAACAGAGCGTCAACGATTTTTAGTCTTGTAAGTCATGTAATTGGAAATTGATTTGCTCGCTGCTTTGCATAACCGACTCATTGGGAGCATGTGTAGGCAAAAAAGGATGCGACACAGTCACTTCCGCATTCTAAAAATTTTGTTACCCCATCATCAAAATGAGCGTCGACAGAGTTTCAACAATATTTGGCTTTGCATAGTGGGTAATCATGGCATCACGTGGATATCGCAGCTTATAACAGATGTATAGACCGCCTGATAGGCAAAAATACATAATGTAGAAGGAGAAACATGGATTCCAAAATAATCAATATTGCAAACTGCAAAATATGCAAACAGTGATTATTCGGTGTTAAATAACCGATTTTGGTAGAATGCAACTATCAGGCAGCAAAAACAAGAGCATTATATGAATCGACAAATGGACCCGCTGGACAACCCGCTGAGAACTCGCCCAATTCAGACGGGTTGTGGATTTCCATCAAACCGTACCCGAATTGACGATTCAGGTCTATTGACGACCCGGACCGCCAATTTGGCAAAGGTTCGGTTCCGACCAGGACCCGGACCCGAAACGATGGTCCAGAACCGTTGCTAATACTACCCGTGAAGGGTACAAATATATCCTGTGCGGGATCTAGAAGAAGGGTATGAAGACATACTATGACAACGTGCTGAAGGAGGAAAACACCGATCTGCGTTTCCCAAGCTTCAAAAACGGGGATGGCGTCCAGAAGCTCGTGGCTGGCATGCCAGATGATCAGGCTCTCAGGGAGTGGGAACTACACACTCTCGAGGATATGTGATGGAATGACAATCACCAACGGCCTATCAAATACTGGAGTTGAGACATCATCAAAAGCATGAGATGGTTGATGCAGCAGCCAGCCTACGCCGAGCATCTCATTTACGCCCCCCAGCGTTGCTTTAACAGCGATACACCGCCGAAACGCCTCTATACTGAAATGCACACTGCGGACTGGTGGTGGGAGACACGGGTAAGCAGAGATACTCGAGGATAATAACGTGCAAATCGAGGTTGAGGCAGCGCTCAGACTGGGGGATACAATGGTTCCCTTGATCTTCATGTCCGACGGAACACATCTCTCGAATTTTGCTGGTGACATAAAATAGTGGCCTGTATATATGACATTTAGCAATCTATCTTTGAAGATCCGCCAGATGCTCTCAAGGCACACCATCGTAATGGTCGCTCTTCTGCCGAATCCAATCAAGAACCGCAATATTCCTCAGAAGAGGCTGGATGAGAAGCGGCAAACAAACCGAGAGGTGCTGAACGAAGTACTCCGGCGGGTACTCCAGCCTCTCACCTTGAAACAGGATCCCAATGCTGAGAGCGGGTATTACAATGTTCTCTGTGCAGATGGCAACTTCAGGCATTGCAAACGGGTTTTAGCAGCATGGCTTGCAGATTGCCCTGAGTATAGCGACCTACATCATCTCAAGCGGCATGTCTGTTTTTGGTGCGAGTGTCCAAAGAACAAACTTGGAGATTATGTCCCTTCTGACAAGCAACACCCGCGGTGGGATCACAACCTAGATCGAACGCTCAGCAATGCCAACCCCAAGGCAACGGATGTCGATCTCTTGTCGCGCCATGTCCACCGAGAATTCAATGTGTTTCGACATATTCACTGTATCGTGAGCAACCTCCCGAAGCCTGACTACTTCCATACAATGCAGATCGGCCCGCTTGACCACCTCCAGAAGTTGATTTTCCCCTTCATGAAGACGCACGAATGGCTCAACAAGTACAATGCAAACTGGTTATCTGTGCCTGCTTACCACAACCTCACACCAAAAAATAAGTCATATGAGGAAGTTTCTCAATGGAATGGGAAGGGGATGAAGGAAATGAGCTGGTACCTGCTTGGAGTTGTAACCCAGTCTCTGTGAGGCGGAAGCCCCGTTCAGCATCCCATATTCAATCGCGTATTTGAGTGCACACGGGTATTATTAGAATTGTATATGTATGCTCGATATAAATCTCACGATGATGCAACTTTGAGCTACCTGGAGGACGCCTTGCATAGTTTTCACACCTTCAAAGATGCTTTCTTACTCGGGCGAGCCGGCAAAGAGGAGAAGGCCAAACCCAATGCCCTGAGAACGGAGCTCGTGAGGAAGGGAAAGGTTGACGAGGAAACAAATGCTGAAACTTGGACACTGTCCAAGAAGTGGCGCAAAATGAATGCCTGGCGGGATTATATCAGCCACAAGATAGATGTTTCCAAAGAGTTCGATGCCGACTTCAACTTTCCAAAGATCCACTTGATCTCTCATTGGGTCGAACAGATTCGTTGATACGGAGCATTGCAACAGTATTCTGCCCAGAGACATGAACAAGCACATAAAACGAATCTCAAGGCCGGTGGGAATGCCTCCAATCACAATCTCAATTACCTGCTGCAGGTAATCACCTTTCAGCGTCGCAGTCTCTACTTCGAAATCAGAGAGCCCAATCTCCAAGCCCTCGCTCAGCATCGGGACAACAGTGCTGCCGCCTGCAAAGTTCTCCCTTCCAGTGCTGATCTGGCTGCCCCCCTGGGCTCCCAGTCAAATGTGAAGCTCGAATTCATGGGGCCCCAAAACCGCCTTGATGGAAAGCATCCTGACGCTATAATCAAAGTCTTCTGAGCATTACTCCACAATACACAAGATGCAACGCACCGTGTGGCAATATACAGCGGCATGCGGGAGTTTATGAAGCATAAGAGTCATAACAAGACGTATATATTGGATGAACAACTGCACGCAATGGAGCTCTGTATTTACCATGGTATAAAGGTTCAAGTTGAAGGTTTAGATGGTGAACGCATATCTCAGGTGTGTCGATGCACAGGAAGTCAGAGCAGGTGCGGAAGGGATCGACGGAACGACTGGGTATGGGTAAAGTAACGCCTGGGGAGGGGTTTTGGCGCGCTGAATAGGCATCTCCCGTGGGAACTGCAACGACAACTCAAAATCAAACTCCTCAATGAGGATGGAGCTTTCATTGAGTACTGGTTAGCCCTGGCGCTCACCACAATACCTGAAAACTCGGGTAACTTGGATCCCATCTCAAAATTTGTACAAGTGAGAAAAGCACTGGCAGCTGTTGCTTTGCAAGTTTTCAGCGTGGGAAATATTGTCAGCTGCACGCACGTCATTCCAGTGATAGCTACTTGTAAGACAGAAGACAGACAGAATGAGCGATGGATTGTCAATAGCCACATAGATCTGGCGACTTGGAATGATATGTATAATTAGTAAAGAGAGAATTGCATTTTGCACGCAGGTAGAAGGAATGCGAGGAGAGATTTTTGCAACATCACCCATCTCCTTGCAATCATGCATAAATAGGAAAGAGAGAATTGCATTTTGTGCACAGGAAGAAGGAACGCGAGGAGAGATTTTCTCAGCGTCACCCATCACATTGCAATCCTGATGCAAGCGCATACCCAATAAACCCATTCTGAAGTATGGTCACAGTTGGCCACAACGCCAGAGTGATTGATTAAAATAGGAGACTGACAGAACGAGAAGAAACGGTGAAACAGCGATCAGAGGGCGATATGGAATGCGACGCGTTGAATTGACGCCGGGCGCAGAGTAATCCGCCACTGTGGTGTCTCTGACAGCTCTGACGGAGCGCGTCTACTCTGACGGAGCCATTCCGCCCGGACGGAAATATTTTTTGCTTATGTGGTTATTGGGTATTTGGAGGCAGAGGGTGTGCAATAATAGCATCAGCACAGCTACATTACTTTGGCATTGGAACTCTTCTCTTTCGTAATTTCTTGTCCAGGCATGCCTGGCATAGATGTTGGACCTCCTGCTGGTGATCCAAATTGTCTTCTTCAATGTCGGATGATAACGTGCACTCACTTGTATCCTCACTGGCACCCTGGCTTTTGCCATCACTGATGTCCTGATCGGTATCATCATCCTGCTTCACTAATGAAATCAGGGTATTGTTTGCAACAGGTCCAAATTCCAGCGTCTGTTCCGGTTCCAGTTCCACTCGAAACCGGGCAGTGGCAACTAGTCTTACGACATGAAATAATGGGCCCATTGGAAATGGGTCGTTTTTACACCAACAACCCTGCATTTCAATGTCACAACTTTGCCACCTATTAAGTATATGAGTTCTGATTGTATTATGACATGATCAGTACGTAGATTGTGCAGTTCTAGCGGCTCTTTCACCTCCCGATCTCAGATATGTGATCCGACTAATATTCGTTCAGTCGCTCTCAAAAACCCGCTAATTTCGTTTAAAATTTGCCCATTTTTCACAGCCACTCAACAAGTATCAGTCGGATCGCAAATCGGAAAGTGGGAGGCGAAAGAGCGGCTGGAACTGCACAATTTACGTACTGATCATGTCACCATACGATGAGAACTCCAATAGTTACTTGTAGCCAAAGGTGAATAGATCCGTAAAGTTGGAACCGTGGTCCGGTTCCAACCCAGCTGAAAAACCACAGGTTTATGTCTGGTCCGGGTAACAACCCCGCCAGGACAATGCGAGTTGGGTTTTTGGGCGGGTCTGGAACCGAACAGAACAGAAACGGCGTCCAAAATCCGATCTGCTGGAGGGTTACCACCATCCGTTGTTAACACTGAATTGGGGATATTAGTCATCCTCAATATGATTCACAAAGGCAGATAACTGAAAGGCAAACATTTGATGGGAAATGAAGATTGGCTGCTTTCGTCAATGCGAGTGCTCTCTCAAGGTGTGCTTCTTGGTTCTTCTGTGAATAGTGATTCCTCACCTGGCTGGGCATAGGTTCCATTTGCTGTAATGCAGATAGACAGTTGGGGAATGTGGGAGAGAGTGTATAAGCAGTGAATACAAGGTTTAGTACAATAGAATAACGGGATGAATGGAGCAAGAAGTTGCACACAGTCGAGAAGGATGCAATTTGAGGCACGCCTGGAAGGTTTCAGCAAAGATTAGTTCAATGGTTCATAGTTATATCGAGGACGGCAGTCCGGTGTTTCAATTTAGGATGATGTCAGGTGCACCAGAATTGATAGATTGGTTGTGATGTGGGATGGAATGGATGGATTCTTAATGCTGAATGTTAGCAACTCTCCTATCAACAACACACTGTATGGATGCAAGAATTGGAGGTTAGCTAAAGCCAACGTACATAGAATACAACCAGATGCACCTGAATGGAGACGCGCCGGAAGAATACTCGTGACATCAACTAACCCTTGATGCTGGCCAAATGGAGCACTGAGAACCTCAATGAAAATGTGTGCCCCTGCATATGACTCCTCTATATGAAGTAATTATGCGTGAATGCTCAAGCATTTTACATAACCGCATGGCATAGAATTGGTTCAGCATTGAGAATCTGCAGAATTCAATCAGTGACAGCTGAGTTGCAAGGTGTTATACTGAGTTTGTTATCAATCAAGGAGAATAATCAATCTTTGTATGTGGTATATCCACCAGAAAGACACACATATTTTCACTATAGTCTATTGTATCAGAATGCTGCAGCTAAGTTCACGGTCGATAAGGCAATGTCGTAAGCATAACTTCCCATTCATGTATTCAACTGCGCCATGTCTGCTGAATATCCTTCACAACAATGTTGGAGTCAATGGATGAGGGAGAGCATTTGGTATACAAAGGAGACATTCATGCATAGAGATACAGGTGTAAAGAAATTATGGTAAGGTACAATAGATGATTCAGGGGTAATCATATGGATTCAAGCACTTCTCAATGCCAAGATTGCTAACCAATGAGTCATAAATATTCACTCACATTCTGATTTTGCGACTAATATCTTGTAAGTTGCACACCGTTAAATCACATATTCATTGTTAGTCTCCCTACATCAATATAGCCTTAAATAAATGTTGAAGTTCAAAGCTATATGCTATGATAGTATAAATGCATAGTGAGATGTCATTTCACAGTGGGCATAAGAATGATGATTGCATGCATGCAGTTCTGGGGAATTGAACTGCACCAAAGATTAAATAGTTACGGTTAGATTCATTCTCTGGGAATTGCAGGCTCCCCATGCTCTGACAGTTAATTGTAATCTTCGAAGTTTTCTTTCTTGACTCAAACATTGAAGATTCGCTCTCTTCGAACTTCTCTCATCATCAAAATTGGTTCACATAATCTATTATCAGATACGAATTTTGGCAGCCCAAACATACATTTAGTCAGAATCAAGTTAAGTGCTAATTCAAAGTATTGAGAACTTAGGCCACTTTGAGTAAGTGTGGTTCATGGCTGAGCGGGAGTTGCCGGCCATCACATAGTGTCGCTGAGCAGAATCTGTCTTTTGAGATTCTTGCTCTCAAGCTGCAGCTCTTTGGACAGAGCTGGATGATGCAGAAGCTATTATAGGATTCTGAAGCAGAGGTCCAAATATACTACTTAGGCAATATCGAGTCAAGTGAGGTTGCTAATTGGCCAGGTCTATGCATGTATGGTTTAGTTGTGCAGGGCGACCTTCCTCCAATGGACAGTTGACATGGAGCTATCAGTTTAAAACATTTCAGCGGTGGCCTTCACATACTGATCAAGAATAGATTTATATATTAGCAGAGGGTGAGCGGGATGAGCTGCCTGCACCTAAATGTGCAGTGTCTTGAGGAATGACAATCTAAGTGCACTATGAAGCGGGCTACATCCGCATTGGAGGCATATTTTCGCTGTTGAGGTATGCCTGACCTGAAATGAGACGGTCATAATGAGTCACAGCTTGCCAAAGTTGGCCTCATAGAAATTGAAGAACGTCATTCCGGACTGGATTGCAGATTTCAGTTGTGCTTGAACTTCAAATCATAGGCCTGGATATACCCAGCAGCACCAAAAGTCCCAGCTTCGCCATGAGTACCCGAGCCATGTCACAGTACATGAGCAACAACCATAGTTTCCGTTTGAAACACCTGGGTGTTCCGGATGGCTCTGACGGCTCTCGCAGAACCTCGTACCCTCGGAAAGAGAATCAGACGCGACCCGTCGCCCAAGCGACAGATCACGTTGCAAACCTCCCTTGCGGCGGTTACTATACCATGCCTCTTATTCTTGCGACGGGTCGCGTTGTATATTACGCTTGCTGCTCTTGCGTCAGGCTTCCTTTACTTTGCATGCGGAATGTGGTGACGTATACGCACCATCAGAACGACACGTATGTTACACTCTTCACAGGGGTTGCAGTTATGCAGTAGCGGTTTACACAACGCCTGGTGATGTTTATGCCTTTCTTTGGCCGATAGCAACATGCTGCACTCTCATTTATGTTTAGCTTTGAGATTTTGTCCCTTATTGCAATACAGTCTTCGCTTCGGATATATCGCTTCCTGTTGCATTTGCTTCGCCATTATCATATTTTACATGTCTGAAATCTACTGTCCAATCTTCACACTCTCTAGTACTATGCCCTCAGTCCTCCACATTCAGTGATGATCCATCATCAGCTTGCGAGGCTTCTTCCTCCTCATCTGCATCGTCGCCATCCTCTCCCTCATACTCGTCGACATCTCTGATTCCTAGGTCAAACCTACCATGCCCTCAGTCCTCTACATTTTGCGTTGATCCATCCTCGGCTTGCGATGCTTCTTCCTCCTCATCCGCATCCGCATCATCGCCATTCTTGCCCTCATACCCGTCGACATCACTGGTTCCCAGGTCAAACCTCTCGAGCTCAGTTGCGGCCCGTAGTTGCCGGCTGGTGGTGGGGATGGCATTGCTTTGGTCACCTTCATCTGCGAAATCCCCGCTGCCCCCTGGCATCCCGAAATGCAGTTCGTCATCCGTGGAATTGTTGTCTATCGGGATGTTTGTGTCAGTGCTTCCGATCTCAGGTTCCTCAAGCACCACTTCGGAGGTCAAATAGTCCAGAAGAATAGCATTGTCAACACGTGCTGCTTCCACGCTGATCACCACGGCAGGCGTTGGGTTCTCCACCTGTTCGATCTGACGCTTGACTGTGGCAAGAGTGTTGTTATACACCCTCTGCTGGTAGCTCTCCGGTAGTGTGTTCCAGGTATTCATCAAGAATGTATACGTGTCTACAACTCCAGGCGAGGTTAACAAATTGCGACCCGTTACAGCGCAGCAGGATACGATCTTACCACCGTCCTTGTTGCAGTTGAAGTAGTTCCAGCAATCAGGTCTGTCCGCTTTCAGCTTGGACTTGGAAGCTTTCGGATGAACACCTTTGTTCTTTTGGCACTCCAGGAGTGCATGGCGCAACGCGGTGCAGGTAAACATGATCAGTGGCGAGGGTATATGACTGTCCTTGTAGTCAATCATGGAATTATAAAATCCATCAGCATACTTACTGCGGTTATTCACCCAATGATAAAATTTGATGTAGATAAACCGCGTAATTGCTTCCGCCAGGAAGTAAAGTGGACGCTAGCCATTCGTTAGCAGCTTTCGACTCTCTCTGCATTGAATTTGGACTGCGTACACCACCTTCCACACGCTCTGCTATACGAAAAAGATACTCATTGTCTGCCAGAAGGGAATCAATGAATTCCAAATGCTCTGCGGTGGATTCAAAGCGGTGGAGATCATAAAGCTCTGCTAAGATGTCCCTTGCTAATTGGATAAAATGGGATTTAACCTTATCGACTTGTGCGCGAACCTGGTACCATTTTGAGCATGTAATATCCAACGTGGGCCGTTGCTTCAGCATACCTCTTTCAAGATCTCCTTTGTGCATGCCTGAAATGCTATTGACCAAATGTTGTTTTGCTGCATTGCGGTGTTCCAGTACGTCTCTAATATCTACCAGTGTCGGGCTTCAGTTAATGCTTTCGCAATGCGTCGTGTTGCACAACTTATCGTCTCCAAGTTGCTTGCACTCATAAACGGCCGTCTGTTCCACATGTAGAGCTGCAGGAGCCTGCCCGTTGCAAATACAAGACGCGTCATGTCGGAGTGACCAAATAGATGGATGCTGCGACTTCCAGTGACCACTGATCGTTGTGTAAACACCGCCTGCGGTTGCAATTGCCACAGCCTCTACCTCTGATTCCTTTCTGTAGCTCACGTTCGCAGTGGATTTGTGATGATCGCACGGACTTCTGGATTTGGGATGGGGGTGGGCAGGTTTTCAAGACCGCTGAGAGGAGTGGAAGTGTTAGCAATGCCGGATGCGGGGCTGGATACGACGCGACACTTTGAGTCTGTCTGTGTGATTCTGCTGGGTGCTGGTGTTTTACGACTGCTTGTACCCGGCCTGGCGGTTGGAGTAATTATTGACCGTCGCTGTGTAGCAGACGGGGTGGAAGTCACACGTTGAGTAATATCTGCAACATGAGAATTGTTCAGCGAAGATGAGGGGGTGGAGTTCTGACCTTGGATTGTAGAGGCTACAGAACTCCCTCCTTGAGAGGAATCTGTCTCGCCAGCCGGTACGGAAACACGTCTCTTCGCAGGGGGAAGTTGAGTATTCCCCGAAGACTCATGCTTTTGTTGATTCCGACGATTAGAAAGACGTCGAACATTTCATACCACCGGAGACATGACAGGGTGAGGGCTTTGGGAAGGCATCATTGGATATGGATGTTCGACGTTAAGACTGCGGGAATAATATCCTCTGCATACATATGTAACGGCAGGCGAGGTAGACTCCTATTTGAGCGACACTGGAGGGATTCGACAAAAGAGGGAGGCGTAGTGTTGACCGCGCTAGACTCTAAACTGTGACAATACTCGGGGACGAGATCCCTTCAAAAGGATTCAATTATGGGGTTAACTGCCATCAGAATGAACTCAGATTAAACTCAGCATTGATATTCACTGTTACAGCAACATCTGAAGGTCTATTTGCACCGCTTGAAGGGTGTTTATGCCTTCTGGGCGTGTTTATCATCGTATTGCACTCATTCTTGAGACAATACTTCGAACTATCGATTGTGTATATCTTCAGCTTCCTGGTGGTAATCCCCCTTTGGCAGAGCTAAAAGCATCGCAAAGCGAACAATTACGTATTCTCTATCCTATGACATCAGTTGCGTCGGCATTTTCCACCGCTAGGCGTTTGTAGCCGTGTTGGATGGTTGCACCGTTGGGACAACTTTTGAACTACTCAATTTGCTCCGAGATGCACGAGGTCTGAGCGGTAAAAGTGGTATGAGATGCCAAAGCAACATCTGGCGTTGCAAACTGTTCTCACCGCGAGTACTGAATCTCGTCTCGAGGCTTGTAGTTCATGAGGTGCCTGGTGGCGCGGGAAGATGAAGGCTGCGCCGTTTTGTGTTCCTTAACCAACAAAACTCACAAGTTGAACCTTGAACCAAGAAATCGCCAGAACTCGAGTATATATATCCATTCTTCCCGCCTACATCTCCTTTCCCTTTTCCTCCTGTATTATACACATCGACAGCATCCTGATCTCGACATCACGTGACTTGCACAAAACAACGCCTCTCGTTCCAAAACACTCCCGATAACCTACACAACTTTGTATGTTCACTGTGGGCTTCCTTTCGCTACGTTCAACTGCATCATGATGCTAACGCCTCGGATGTAGATTTATTTTCAACTCGCAGCGATAGCACCAAAGGGCAGCCACAAAGGAAAGGGAAAGGCAACTGCTAGGGCGAAAATGCCGACATTGGTTATAAATCGACGCCTGTTGTTGAATCGGGACCATAAAAAGGGATTCATCTCGGAACACATCCGTGGACTCATACGGATATACAATGTTTGCGGCGTCAAGGGTGAGAGAGCCTGGGACCTCTTTTATGATATAATCTTTCTTGATCCAGTCACGACTCCCCACTTGTCACAATTCCATCTGATGTGGCCGCACCGCAGGAGCAAGAGTTCACCTTTTCGGGAGTGGTGGGCAGCCTTCCGCCCATATATGGGGCAAATATTTGACAAAACCCGTGACCAAATGAACAATTGGAGGTGGGACAACCCCCGTGCCTACAAGGATCAAGTTAATCGCTCCAATCCGCAGAGAACCAGCTCGGGAAAGGTTCAACGCACCGGTGAGCATTTCTCTTGGTATGGTAGTGATGATGTCAGGGCAAAGATTGAGCCGCCAAGCTGCCGGCAGTACAAACCAGGCGACTTCCTGGCCGTTAGACCACTGAATTTGGATGAGATGATCTACCTGGATGATGATGATGAGAACTGGGTGGATCCCGGAGCGCTGAGCAGTGGACGGAGCCGTCCAGGCGATGACAATGACACTGACAATGGCGAGGGTGAGGAGGACACGCATGGCGGTGAGAAAGGGAGCGGGAAAGGGAAGGGAACAAAGGATGGGAAGGGGACAGGGAAGTGGAAGCGGAAGGGAAACGGTTCAGGGAAAGGTATTGTTAACCTGTCTGAGGCAGACTCGGACACAGAGGGCTAACTAGAGCGGGTATATGTAAAACCGGAAGCATCGGCCACAGTGTCAATTTCCTCAGATGATGATACCGACTCTACTAAGTCGGACCGCGAATACGACTCAGAACTTGATCCTGATGTGGATATGCGCATGGAGGATGATGTGGACGCACCGGATGGCGTTGATTTAGACTGCGATGTGGATATGGAAAGGGATGGTGATGATGAACAGGGGGAAGATGAAAAGAAGGAAGATGAGGAGGAGGAGGTGGAGGAGGTGGATGAAGATGAGGAGGAGGATAAGGATGAGAATGATGGCAAAGAACCTTGGACCATTGGCCAGGGAGAGATGGTAAATACATCGGCTGACGATGTAGATACCATGGCAGAAGATCAGCCAATCTTGCTACCTGAGCAATACCAGGACATGCGCGAGTATACGCCACGGCCACAACCTCCGGCGCCTGCCCCACGGCAACAGACCCAGGACCCTCGCCCACAACCATGAACTCCAGAGACTCATCCCCTCATGGGGCTGGAGCATCTGGGGCTTGTGATGCCGCAAAAACATTGCCCAGTGGTGCCAACTCAGCGGGAAGCTGAGGCAGCCAGAAACACCTTGGATGTGGATGTGGATCAGAACCTGCTGATTGAATCAGCAGGTGGCAACAGTCTCCCCGATATCCCTCTCCCTGATGTCCTTTTCCCCGATGTTCCTCTCCCCGATGTCCCTCTCCCTGATGTCCCTGTCCCTGCTGTCCCTCTCCCTGAGGCATGCCCGGAGGGCTCGGTAGGCGAGGAGTGAACCAGTCCTCGCGTTGCAGAGGAGGCGATGGTTGTTGCGTTCGGGTTAGGGTCAGGTTTCTGTCTTGTTCGTTTCCTTTGTTCTAATCTATTTATCTCAATCATTGATTATTACACGCGTCGCGAGGTTTTGGATCGCTCAAGGTTTAATTTATTTATAGGTTTTGTATCGGTTTTATTTTATTGGTTTTATTTTATTCATAGTATTATGGGACATCGCGCATGCAGTGTTTTTGCAACTCCTGGTGTGTAAGGAACCTCCTTGTGACGGTGTTGAGGCTCAATAAATCTCTCAAGTATCGTGAGCTTATACCCACACCAGACTGCTCAGGCGCAGCACCAACTATCGTCCCTTTCTACAGTGAATACTCCACTCCTCGCGTGTTGTCGACAATGCCAGAGAAGACCCCTTTCCGTTGCCCCGAATTTTCATGCCAAAAGAAGTTCACCTCAGACAGCGGGCAACTTAAACATATCAAATTACACCATCCTGAACACCTTCAGAAGAATCTGACTGTTCGCAGCGCGCCCCGACATGTTGAACCCACTCAGTGTCGTGAATTCAATGCTAACAAAGTTTCAGTCGAAGACTTGGACTTATTTCCATACCACCAATACGTTGAAAACATCGCAGACACGGAGTCTCAACCACCGCCACCTCTCCAACGGACGGAAATATACCCCAGCGCCGGCGCTCCGCTGATCGATTACATTGCTGAGCCATGGGAACGCAACGCTCAGGGCTGCCTTGAGACGAACCTACAAAACAATCCCTACTATCTGTTCGCGACGCGTGATGAGTACAAATATATCCAGTGGGGGATCAAGACGAAGAGCATGAAGACGTACTATGACAATGTGCTGAAGGAAGCAAACACCGCTCTGGGTTTCCCAAGCTTCAAAAACGGGAATCACGTCCAGAAGCTCTTGGCTAGCATGCCAGATGATCAGGCTGTTGGGGAGTGGGAACTACACACTCTCGAGGATATGAGATGGAATAACAATCACCAAAGGCCTATCAAATACCGGAGTCGAGACATCATCAAAAGCATGACATGGTTGATGCGGCAGCCAGCCAACGCCAAGCATCTCATGTTCACCCCTCAGTGGTGCTTTAACAGCAATACCCCCCCCAAAATGCCTTTATACTGAAATGCACACTGCGGACTGGTGGTGGCAGACACAGGTAAGGAGAGATACTCGAGGATAAGAACTTGCTAATCGATGTTTAGTCAATAGTCAGAGTGTGGGATACACTGGTTCCCTTGATCTTCATGTCCGACAGAACGCATCTCTCGAATTTTGCTGGCGACAAGAAAGAGTGGCCTGTATATATGACAATTTGCAATCTATCTTCGAAGATCTGCCAGAGGCCCTCAATGCACAGTGTTGTAATGGTCGCTCTCCTACCGATTCCAATTAAGAACCGCAATATTCCTCAGAAGCAGGTCGATGAGCAGCGGCAAAAAAACTGAGAGGTGCTGAATGAAGTACTCCGGCGGCTACTGCAGCCACACACGTTTAAACAAAATCCCAGTGCTGGGAGCGGGTATTCCAACGTTCTCTGTGCAGAAGGCAACTTCAGGCGTTGCAAACTGGTTTTAGCACCAGCACTTGACGATTGTCCAGAGTATAGTAACCTACATCATCTCGAGCGGCATGTCTGTTTTTGGTGCGAGTGTCCAAAGAACGAACTTGGAGATTATTTGCATCCTGACAAGGAACACCCCTGGCGGGATCACAACATATATAGAACGCTCAGCGATACCAACACGAAGGCGGCGGATGCCGAACTCTCGTCGCGCCACGTTCACCAAGGATTCAATGTGTTTCGACATATTCCCTGTATTGTGAGCAATCTCCCAAAGCCCGACCTCCTCCATACAATGCAGATCGGCAGGCTTGACCACCTCCAGAAGTGGATTTTCCACTTCATGAAGACGCACGAACGGCTCGACAAGTACAATGCAATCTGGTAATCCGTGCCTGCTTACCACGACCTCACACCAAAAAATAAGTCATATGAGGAAGTTTCTCAATGGAATGGGAAGGAGATGAAGGAAATGAGCCGGTACCTGCTTGGAGTTGTAACCCAGTCTCTACATGGTGGAAACCCCGCTCAGCGTTCCGTATTTAATCGCGCAATTGATTGCACACGGGCATTGTTAGAATTCTATATGTATGCTCGATATAAATCTCACGATGATGCAACATTGAGCTACATGGAGGACGCCTTCCATCGTTTTCACACCTTCAAAGATGTGTTCTTACTCAGGTGAGCCGGCAAAAAGGCGAAGGCCAAAGCCAATGCCCTGAGAACAGAACTCTTGAAGAAGCGAAAGGTAGACGAGGAAACAAAAGCTGAAACTTGGATGCCGTCCAAGATGCGGCGCGAAATGAACGCCTGGCGGGATTATATTAGCCACGAGATAGATTTTTCCAAGGAGTTAAATGCCGACTTCAACTTTCCGAAGATCCACTTGATGTCTCATTGGGCGGACCAGGTTCGTCGATACGGAGCTTTGCAACAGTATTCTGCCGAGAGACATAAACAAGCACATAAAACACACCTCAAGGACGGTTGGAACGCCTCCAATCACAACTTGAACTCCCTGCCACAAGTAATCACCTTTCAGCGTCGCATCCTCCGCTTCCAAATCAGAGATCTCAATGTCCAAGCCCTTGCTCAGCGTCTGGAGAACAGCGCTGCCGCCTGCAAAGTCGTCCCTTCCGGTGCTGATCTGGCTGCCCCCCAGAGCCCCCAGTCATATGCGAAGCCCGAATTCATGCGACCCCAAAACTGCCGTAATGGAAAGCATCCTGATGCTATGATCAAAGACTTCAGAGCATTACTCGACAATACGCAGGACACAACGCACCGCGCGGCAATATTCAGTGGCAGACGGGAGTTTATAAACAATAAGAGTCGTAATAAGACGTATATATCGGATGAGCAACTGCATGCAATGGAGCTCTGTATTTACCATGGTATTAAGGTTCAAGTTCAGGGTTTAGAAGGTGAACGCATATCTCAGATGTGTCGATGCACAGGAAGCCAGAGCTGCCGCGGAGGGGATCGACGGAACGACTGGGTGTGGGTAAAGCAACGCCCGGGGAGGTGTTATGGCCCGCTGAATGGGCGTCTCCCGTGGCAACTGCAATGACTATTAAAAATCAAGCTGCAAAACGAGGATGGAGCTTTCTTTGAGTACTGGTTAGGCCTGGTGCTCACCACAATACCGGAAAACTTGTGTAACTTGGATCCCATCTCGAAATTTGTACAAGTTTGAAAAGCACCGGCAGCTGTTGCTTTGCAAGTTTTCTGCGTGGGAAACATCTTTGGCTGCGCGCACGTAATTCCAGAGATAGCAACTCGTAGTAAGATAGGAGACGGACGGAATGAGCGATGGATTGTCAATAGCCACATCGATCTGGCGACTTGGAATGATGTGTATAATTAGTAAAGAGAGACTTGCATTTTGCGCGCAGGTAGAAGGAACGCAAGGAGAGATTTTCGCAGCGTCACCCATCGCCTTGCAATCCCGTGTAATTAGGAATAAGAGAATTGCATTTTGTGCACAGGTAGAAGGAACGCGAGGAGATATTATCGCAGCGTCACCCATCGCATTGCAATCCCGTATAATTAGTAAAGAGAGAATTACATTGTGCGCGCAGGTAGAAGGAATGCGAAGAGAGATTTTTGCAGCGTCACCCATCGCATTACAATCTCGATGCAAGCGTGTACCCAATGAACCAATTCCGACGTATGGTCACAGTTGGCCACAACACCAGAGCATTCATTTAAAATAGGAGACCTACAGAGCAAGAAGAAACCGTGAAACAGAGATCGGAGGGCGATATGTAACGCGACGTGTGGTATTGAGGCCGGGCGCGGAGTGATCCGCCACCGGGGTGTCTCTGATAGCTCGGACGGAGCTCGTCTACTCTGACGTAGCCATTCCGCCCGGACGGAAATATTTTTTGCTGATGCAGTACATACAGAGTCTATCAGATATGTCTCGAAACATCTGAGGACGAGCCCTGTATGTGTCCCGTATTCCAGAAGGTATATCATTTGTGGGAAACACATGTCTCCAGAGTGTGCAGAAGTATCAAATTATCCTTACCCAGAGGTGAATTAGAAGATTTCGGATTTCCAAACTTTGCATACTATTCTGCCCGCAAACTCCAGAGAACTGGGGACAGATTGTTAGTGGACTCGTACTGCGACGTGATAAGAATGTACTTCTTGACAGTATATTTATTAAACTGCAGAATGGGTTATTGTATTACTGTCAACCATTGCACAACCCTACTTCTGTTGCACATCTGGGACTTAATTGCAAGGTAGAATATAACAATGCCAACCAAGGGATCATGCCTGACGCTCATAATATCTGGGTCCAAAGTGAAAAGAATGACCTTGATAATACCTTCCAAGGACGAATTCCTTCATTACCAGTATTTTACTTCTGCTGGACTCCACTGTATCAGATCTTTCAATTTCCTGAGTGTGTGCCAGCTGGGAAACAATTATCAACCTTTTCTAAGAGGCGCAAGGAGACTCAACAGTGGGTGTTCTGTCGTCACACTCAAGAATATGCGCTGGTGATTCCAAGAAAGTCCAAAGATATTCACAGTTGCGCTGATTGTATTGACAGGTTCATCTGGGTTGTCAAACAAATGGATAAGATGCATAGTGTACCCTTCTGAGGAATGGTTGGACCGGCGCATTTGGTGGGGGGGGATGCTGCAACAGACGGCACCTGTAGTGTATGGCTTGCAAATAATGATGTTGATTTAGATGCCTGCTGGACTGTATATTGATTAGATTAGAATGCCTGATTCAGGTGAATAGCTGTGAAATAGTTTATTCAATTGTGCAATTCCATATAGACACTATATGTTATCACTCCCAGAGAGTGTGGCACCAGGTGCACTGGAGTCGGCTTGGAGACAAGAGTTGTTGTCCCAGCAGCTCCGAAATTTTACCAACTTAAAGGCATGCTTTGATAGCATTTCGAAGACGACTTCATACTTTTTAGAATTTTCATGTATTCTGTTCCACTACTTCAGAAGCATTGAGGAGCATCCGAAAGTACTCTCAGAGTACCTGAGAAGCACATCATTTGGCATTCAGCCTGTTCGGGAGCTTTAGGGAGCTTCGGGAAGGACCAATGTAGCTGTTCAGAAAAGCTTAGACATTGAATTATGACTTCCGAACGATGTTATATGTTGCTGATGGACTGTTGGTTGGATACCCCCGGTCCACTTGCTGCCAGAGCGACAGTTGTGCCAGTTATTTGTACATCTGAAAAGACTCACTTGACCAATTATTCAAGCAATCAGCATGTGTGGCCGCTTTATTTCATGATTGGAAATATTTGACAAGACATCCGCCATACACCTAACAAGTGCACCTACTTTCTTGTTGGGCTGATTCCATGTCCCATCGAAGGTTCCAAAAATATGGACGAGGTATGCCATTCCACAGTTGGAACAGTGCTCTTCCAACTCTGGAATCTGGACCTAACTAGTTCCGGCTTGGTTTGCAACTGTGCAAAGGGATTCCAGAGAGAATGTTATCCCCGTTTGGCTACCTGGGTTGGGGACTATCTAGAGCATGTCATGATGGCTGAAGTCTCATACGGCTCAGGTCCAATGTGTGAAATTCCTAATGGTGCAGCCCTGGGGCATTCAACATGTCATGTACTCAATAAGTCAAAAGATTACCGTGTTCAGTCGGCGCATCTGGACGAAACTAATATTTATATTCTGCACACTGTTCATGTTCATTCAATCTGCAACCTGTTCTGGCAATTCGCTCTCCGTAATATCTATCAGCTTGGGCAGCCTGATGCATTACTTCAGTTGCTCTTGGGCTTCGTTAAAGGCTTATAGCGCTGGCTGCTCAAATACCTGAAAGCTAGAAATGTCAAGGTTCAATTTGACAATCAATTCACATCAGTACAACTATATGCAGGCCTCCAGTTCTTCTCTAAACAATTTGTTTCGCTTAATCGCAGCTGCTTGAAGGGAAATGAGATCTTGGGCATGTTCAGAATACTGACAGTGAATTGCGCTCAAATGCTTGACTGCTTCAACGATGACAGGAAATCTCCTGCGGAAACAGTCTCTGGTGCAATTGTAATGGGAGCAGTACAGGCATTCTGTGCTTTCTCTCTACTTGTTAGCCAATAAAATCACTCTAATCTATCCCATACAGTGCAGGATGATGCGCTGAAGCGAATTTACTAGACAGAGGGTTTGTTTCAAAATCAGACGATGGCTGTGAAGGCCATAGTGAATGAACAGTTGGTAAGTGGATCCCATCTGTTATAAGATTAAAAGATTTATAAAATCCTTCCTGCAATGGAAGTTCTGTTGAATAGGACTGAAATGGTTCCTACATCAATATGAAGGCAATCTCAAGTGCCCATGAATAGGCTCTGACCAACCGCAACCCAATGGACAGAGGCTGATCAGGTGAGAGCAATTGAGCGATTAGGGTGCACAATCCATCAGATGACAAATGTGAAACGCAATGTTTTTGATCAATTATTCCAACATCATGGGCAAGGACTATTACAAGAAGTCATGTGTGAGACAGCCAGTCCCCGAAGCTCATTCACCGAAAAGCTTGCTCAAATCATACCAACTGCAGCCGATGTAATTTACGATGCGCTCAACATCACAGTCAACAAACCTATGGAATTTCAGCTCTGTCTATCTGATGCGGAGACTGGAGCCACCACCTGTAGTAATGCTGATAAGGACCACATTGTGAGTCAGCTGGAGAGAGAGTTCTATAGTGTCACATCAAATGAGCAGATGTGGTTGGAGAAGGAATTTTCCATGCGCTTGATCAAATTTGAAGCTTGATGGCAGGCAATCGGCCGTCAGGAGCTCCAGAACACCTTTCAACAGCATGTAATCAAGATCAGATATCCAAACATGCATCTTGTGAGCAATATATTACAGTCAATTCGGTGAATGGGTCCTGGGAACAATTTTTGCACTGATATTTCCAAACAGGTATATATTGGCAATCTGAAAGAGGAGTATCGATCAACCAACAAAGTCAGTTTCATTCGCCAGATGCTCAAGCACAATGACCGGTTTACCAGTGTTGACAATATGGAAGATACACTCAGATATCAAGCCCTGCATGGGTAGTACCATATTGACTCGGCAAAAGGTTTCAACCAACTGTCCGCAACCAATAACTGGTGACATTCTGGCAGAGCCCATCCTTTACACCTGCAGCAGTGTCAGGACTGGCCATTTCTTCGGCCAGTGTCACCATGGATACATCATTTGAGTCAAACTCACATCCGCGGAGTGTGCAGAAATATCAAATTAACCTTACCGAGAGATGCATCAGAGGATGTTGGAATTCCCAACTTTGGCAAATTATTCCGTGTGCAAATTAAAGAGAACTGCGAACATGAAGTTAGTGGAGTGGTGCTCGGATATGGTTAGAATGCACTCCTTGACAGCATATTCCTTAAACTGCAAAATGGGCTGTCGCACTACCATCAACCATTTCACTGCCCTATATCTGTTTCGCATCTGGGTCATGATTGCACGGTAGAATGTACCAATACCAACCAAGGGATGATGCCTGAATCTCATAACATCTGGGTTCAATATGCAGAAAGTGACCTTCATAACACCTTCCAATCCAGAGTTCATTCTTTTCCTGTAATATAGATTTGCCAGATTCCGCCAAATTAGATCCTCCAATGTCAGGAGTGTCTGGCTGCTGGAGGAATGATATTGACCTTTTCCAAAAGGTGCATAAAGACTTAAAATTATATATTATGTTCTCCTGTCGAAGAAAATGCAGCATTGATTCCCACAAAGTACAATAATCTGCATGGTTGGGCTGGTGGTATTGATGGATTCATTTGAGTTGTCAAGCAGGCTGAGATGATGCATATCGTACTGTTGGAGCAATTGTTGGACTGGCTTATTTCGTGCGAGAGAATGCTGGATCAGATAGGATTGATAGCTTATGGGTTGTAAATAATCCTTTGGCTTTGGATACGTACTGGACAGTATATAAGTGACAATGCCTGAATCAATGTGTGCAGGAGGAAGATAGTTAATTGAATGCTACTATATAATACAAACATCATAATAATCACTCCCAGAGAGTCCAGCTTCATGTTCCTGATGTACTGGAATAGTATGCAGGATGCAACCAATACTCCCACCAGCTGGGAAACTTGCGTATTGAAATTGTTTGATTTTGTAACATTTCGAAGACAACTACAAATTATTCAGCATATGTTTTTATTTGGTTCCACAACTTCCGGATCATTGACAAGCACTTGTATAGTTCGCTTGGAGTACCTCTGAGCTCATCGCTTTGACCTTAGCCTATCTGGAAGCATTGGAGAGAATCTGGAAGGATCTGTGTGGCTGTTCAGAGTTGCTGAGTTGTTCAGTTGTGATTTGCAAACCATTTTACTTTGTGCTGATATCAATCCCCGGTGGTGTTCTTAAATCTAGATTGACACTGTTCTGTTTTATTCCGCACTCGATTTCCCGCTTTTCATAGTCCTCAATTCCCACAGGCACACCTCTGTCTGGATTGTTGATCCGATATTGTAATCTCCCTCGTGACCCCACTCACCCAGACACCCCCTTGCTGTTCAGCGGTTCTCTGCTACTATAGGCACTCCTCAATCCCTGTCACTGCTACTCAGCCTAGATTTGGTGCTCCTCAATCACTGTCGGCTCTTCTCAGCCAGGATTTGGCACTCTATTTCATTCTACACTTCTTCAACACCTACTGTGTACTGCTCTTTTCAACTCAGCACACTCCATCTGGCATGCCTCTTTTCCTGGTGGTTGCTCCCCGGTTATATCTGTGTAATCATTGCCTTTCGAACGAATATTCATTTCTGATTCGCAGCTAGCTAACATTTCATTACTGCTTTGTTTGATATCACACATTGAGCCAAATCACATTGATGTTCAATTTCATCCACTCGCCAGGTACAAATATTCAGTAAATACAAGGAGCACCTCCAGCTTCTTTCCACCATCAATGAATTGAGTGTTCCTGCTTTTGTCGGCCCTGATGGGATGGAGTGGATAATGTTGACACCATTGTTGATTGAGATCATTCGATCACTTAGTTGGGTCATTGTTTCGGTTCATCTACATTCTAGTTTGAATCACTCAACTTTTTCTTTGGTTTCTTAATGTAGCAAGCCAAATAATACAATGTTGAAGAAGATGATAGCTAGTATAATTCAGAAGTGATAATGAAAAATAATCCATACATCATATTTGCTGTTAAGGGAAATCGATTGCTGGGGTACATCCGGAGAGTCTCAGATCACATCTGCAATTCTTTCAATGAATTTCATTTAGAACCCAGACATTGCTAAGTGCTTGCTTGTGATTTCTGCATTGGTTCGGTGACACTCCCAGTTGCACCCAGAAGTTTCACCAGCTGTCTGATATGTTCTGAAACTTATCACAATCACTTCCATGCCACTCCTGTACCATGCATCCGAGATCCCGGTTACTCCTGAAGCTGGCCGGAATGCCCTCCTAAGGTCTGATAGTCTCTTGTAATTGACACTTCTAAGTTTACACTCCATATCTTCTCTGACACTTCTGGAAGCTTCCAGTGACTAAGATACATTTTGCTGATGTAGAAATAGAATCACTATCCTCTCGTCCTCCAGCCATGTTGCTCTAAAATGCAGTCAGCCTGAACATCCTCTGTGCAAATAGTCTTCCTTCAATTCTCGAGTATTTTCACACTAACATTATCCTGCTACTACACAGTTCCAGACTGATTCGTATCCATTGGGCTGATGTCTTCCGGACCATCAATCTCTGTAGAAAAGTCAATAGCCTTCCTTCATATCATGTTCAGGTAACTCAATCTGTTTCGCTGCAGCTGATCCGAATTGAGAGTTGCTTCATATAGCGGTGATGACGTCTGGCATCAATCTTTATCTTTATCCATAGAGAATATACTGGAGTGTGTTTGCAAACCATTGCAACTGTGACCACACTCAAGTGTGGGTGGTGATGGTGTGGTCGAAGAATTAGTGCCTGGCAGTCACTGATGAGGCGAAAGTGCTTGCTTATATTGGATGAACCTTAATGGATCGCCACATGACAGCATCACAAATTCATTGTCCATGACCCTGGAACCGTAACCAATTCTAAAGGCGTAACTGAAGGTACAGGTGTACAGGGCTGAACAGAGTACAATAATAAAACAAAGCCAATTTCAGATGCACCTGAATACATCCTGGCAGGTGCCAACCAGATGGTTAGATGCTGATCAGTATAGAATAGAAGAGCATTAGGAACCCAAAATTCATTGGGTGACAAATGTCAATTGCAAGCTTTTCGCTCAACTTTTCCAGTATCATGAGGGACAAACATTGCAGGAAGTCCAAAATAAGGCAACCAGTCCAAGATGCACATTTGCCAAAAACCTTGCTCAAATGAATGCTGCTGTAGAAAACTTGGTTTACAGGGCAGAAAACATAACCACCAACAATCTTGTGGAATTTGAGGTGTGTCTATCCAAAGCTGAGACTGGAGCCACCGCCTATAGTATCCCTGATACGGACTACACTATAAATCATCTGGAGTGAGAGAAACATTGTATTACTTTGAATGAGCAGATGGTATGCAAGAAAGAATTCTCCATCCATGTCATTGTGTTGAAACCTTGGTGGCAGCTGATTGATATTGAGGGGCTCCAGAAAACAATCAAATAGTGTGAAATCCATATTGGATATAGAGCAACGCATCTGGTGACTCATATATCATAGTCAATTCAGGGATCGAGATCTGGCAACAATTTCACCATAGATAATATAACGCTGCACCATATTGTCAATATGATAGAGGCATATTAGTTTAACAACAAAGTTAATTATATTCAACAGATGCTCAAGCACATTGATCAGGGTACTAGCCTTCACTATATGGAAGAACCACTGTCGTATCTTTCCATTCCCAGATAGTATGATATTGACTCCATAACTGACTATAACCTCTTATTCACTGCCAATGAATTGTGAAATACTTGCTGGACCCATCTTCTCAGCCTCTACCATTATTAGGAACAGCCATTGATTAGCCTGGTATCATGACAGGTACATATGTTGAAAGATACTCATGATTGTGAAGAGGGCTGAAGTTCCCAAATTACCATCCCTTTATAATGCATCAGTAGATTTCAAAATTTCCAACTTTCAATAGCAAATGTGTACACAGAGTTCAGCGGACAAGGGAGATAAACTTTGTAGACTGGTTCCCGGATGTGATCACAATATACTCATAATGAGTATATATACTAAACTTCAGAATGGTCTGTTGTACTAATGTCATCTATTTCCCAATCCTATATCAGTTGAGTGTCTCTGTCTTCATTGCACAGTAGAATATACCAGTGCCAACCCCAAAATTACTTCTGAATTCCATAACATCTGGGTGCAATACATAAAAAGTGCCCAGAATAGCACCATTTATAACTGAGTTTCTTCGTTTCCTGTATTTCACTTCAGCCGAACCACACTTAATAACATCCTTCAATTGTAGAAGCAGCTATCCACATGAATATAAATATCAATCTTTCTGAGAGATGCATGAAGATTCAACAATTGACATTCCATCCTCAAGCTCAGGAATATGCCAAATACATTCCATCAAAGTACAATAATCAACATAGTTGGACAGATTGCATTGATGTATTCATCCAGATGGTCACACAAACAGATATAATGCATATTGTATCTGTCGAAGCAATTGTTGAACCACCACATTTGGTGGGAGAGAATGCTGCCTCAGACAGAATGGATAGTAAATTGCTTGGAATTAATCATGTGGATGTACATACCTAGAGTTAGTGTTGGCAACAGTTCGAAATGCGCAGTTCAGTTCCGGATCTGGGCTGAAATGGAATCAAAACTGTTGCACTGGATATTTCCACAGCAAAGATCCGAACACCACTGAGTGCACAGTTTTTGGACCAGTTGTATTGTTTTGAGATCTGAGAACTTTGGCTCCAATTAAGTATTTGAGTTCTGATCGTATCACAATATGATATATATGCAAAAGATACAGTTTTGGATGCTTTTGCACCTCCTGTTGTCCAATTAGCGATCCGATTGATATTCAATGAGTCACTATGAAAAACGCCTAATTGTCACCATCATTTCACAGCAACTGAAGAAAGATTGATTGGATAGCAAATTGGGGAACAGGAAGTGAAAGAGCATCTAAAACTGGATATTGTACGAATATATCATATTGCGATATAATCAGAACTCACATACTTAACACGAGACATAGTTCTCAGTTCATGAATATGACACTCAGCCATATGCCATTGCCGGCCAAACAACTGCAGTTTTAGATGCGGTTCAGGTCCAGAACGGCTCATCAGCAAGCGGTGCAGTTAATTGGAGGTTCCAGAACTGAACTGGGGCCACAGTTCCAGTTTGAACCCAGATAGTAGCAGGGTAACCAGGAACTGTTTCTTATACTATGTACACTACAGTGTATTAAGTTACAATACAATGCCTGAATAATGGTGTGTAGGACTAAGATAGTTAACTGAATTGTGCTATATAATATAAACATTACTTAACTTAATTCTGGAGAGACTAGCTCCAGCTTTATGGCGCACCGGAATAGTCTTGGAGGCACACCAATCCTCCAAAATTGCTTTCAAATGTGCACATCGTGATAGTTTGATTTTGTATCATTGTGACCACAATTATATATTTTTCAGGCTGATTTTACATTGCGTTCCACATAGTGTTAACAACAGTTCCTGACTGTCCATTCAGGTTTGGGTCTGGGCCAAACCTGAACAGTTGCCAAATTGGCAGTCGCAGTTGTCAATTCACCTGAACTGTCAATTCAGGTACAGTTTGATGGACGTTTCCCAACAAGTCTGCAATGGGTGGGTTATCAGCATTTCATGCAGTGGGTGTATCTGTCAATTCATATAATACTCATGTATTTGCTGATTAATAATAGTACCTTATCGAAATCACATATGAAACAGTCAATGATCTCAGTTTCCATGTTTTGCCATTTGCGATATCGTTTATTTTGGAATCCGTGTTTATCCTGTACTATTTTGCATTTCTGCCTATCAAGGCAGTTATTAGTTCTGTTGTGAACTCATACATCTGTGCGATGCCATGATTGCCCAATATACAGGAACATCAATTGTTAACCCTCCGTTGATTCTTATTATCACGAGGCGGTAACATCAGTGTCATGTACCGTTTCGGTTGGAAAGGCTGCCATTACTTCGTATATGAATTCTTTGCACAAAGTGACACCTCGATTAACCAAGATGCAAGACTAAAAGTCGGTCAAGCTCCATTGATACTGATTATGAATATGGGGCAAGTAGTGAGTAGCTTTTGCTTTTGCCCCTGCAGGCGCCCAATGCAGTGTTAATGAATGTTTGCAACCCATTACCAGGTATATGACACATGATGGAAGACCCAAAATCGTTGATACTCCATTCACACTCATTTTCACGATATGGCATGCAGCATGTCACTATTGTTGTTGCCTCTAGATGTGGCCAATACCATATTGATGGATCTTTGCAACCAATCATGAATAAGATTACTCATGATACAAGACCAAAAATTGTTGACTGTCATTTTCAGGAAAGGGCAATGAGTGTGTCACTATTGTTTTAGCACCTACAGGCGGCCAATACCTGTTTTATGGATGTTTGCAACTAATCACCACTTAAATTACCCAAGATGCAAAACCAAAAATTATTGACGCTTATTTTCAGGATAGGGCATGGAGCATGTCGTCATTATTATTGCGTCTCAAGGTAGCCAGTACCTCATTTATGGATGTTTGCAACCAATGGCCACTGAGATTGCACAAGATGCAGGATCAAAAATCTTTGATACTCTATTAATGCCCATTCTCAGGATGGGGCAGGGTGTCTGTCAGTACTTTTAGAGCATCTGAAGGCAGCCAGTACCTCATTTACAGATGTTTGCAACCAATGGCCACTTGAATTACCCAACATGCAAAGCCAAAAATCATTGACGATCGATTGACACTCGTTTTCAGAATGGGGCAGTAACCGTATTGCTTTCTCATTTGCCCATGAGTGCTTCCAATACATTTGTTATATATAACAGCAACTAAATCACTTTTCAATTACTATACATACAAGACCAAAAATTGTTGACACTCCGTTGATGCTCATATTAATGTATTGTCTGATAATAATGTTCTGCCATCAATAATTAGATTCAGAATGATTTGAACATATTAGCTGCCTTTCAGCCTGATTGAAACTCAGTCCTTTGGCAAAGCTGAGCCCAGAAATATTCTTGCACTGGTCACTCTAATGCCATTCAAATTTATACATCTTGCCAAATAATTCATTTCGCCCACTATACTTCTGTTTCTTAAGCAATATCCACATCCAACTGCTCATTATTCTCCCATAATATGTCTCTAAATGCAATTTTCGATTATACAATACAAAAAGTCTTGTGAAAATCCTTTGATGTATTTTGTCCCACTTGATTTTGTTCCCCTTATTTATTTCTCGTTTTCAGTCTATTGACAGTTATCATCACCTTGCAAGTCATTTTCTACGACCTCTGTATTGGCCGAATGAATCCGGAAACATTCTGTGCGTCACTCACATCATGCTGCCATGGGGTTTCTGGACCCACGATGCCAATATCTAGCTCAATATCTGAGGCATTGTCTGCCTCCCAGTTGTCTTTGTTGTCATTTGGATTATTCAAGTCCCCATTCCAGTCAAGCCAATTTTCAGTATCCAAAATGATTTCTGGTACACTATCCTCATTAGTTTCAGTTGGATGGTTGTCGATTCTTTTGATTCAGCTGACATTCAGTACTTCAGTTTGTTCTTTAGAGAGGACTGTTTCACAACAAGTTGGTAACACAGGTGATCTTTCCAATAATTTAAATTCAGCCACACTATCAAGTTAAAAGTTTGACCAAGATGCTTTGATGATCTCTTGAGTATCTGAAATGTATCCTACAGCTGTCAGTTGTTTGTTTTGAGTGCTAGATTCCGTCAGTGAAGCATGTAGATTTTGGCTGCCCTGGCACATCCTCAGAAAGTCATTGACCATAACAACCCTGTGTAATTTACTTCCTTCCACCACTCTCTTCTTTTCCCTTTCGTTTTTAGTATTTGAGGTATATAATGTTGGGTTATTGCCTGCCAAGATCCCGATATTGGCTTGAGCAACCTGCTTTAAAATGTCTTTTTGGCGAAGAATCTGGCCTGAGGTTGTTCAGAGCCTCCCGCAGAAAATGTCTCGTGGAAGAAACAAGGTGGCCAATGCTCGGATGCCATGTTGCACGATAGAGGATATATCAGGTACCCTATTGGAGACATTGTTTAACGGCTCAGCTGCATGTGAGGTAACCTGGGCCGGATGACCCCAATTGTGTATAGTCGGCTCAATACTAGCCTTAAATTTCTAGTGAAAATCTTACCTTTATACCTACACCTTCCATCACTGGAGTCAATGTGTCCAATCATATCCACTCAGTTGCCATATGTAAGCGTACGTAGCAGAGCGCAGGCGTATATGCATTTATAGTTTTATCACTGTTCAGTAAATGGAGATGGTTCGCTACTGGGGATTACGAGTTTACCCTTATTTCGATAAGGATGAATACAAAGTCAGTAAACAGAAATCTACTTCGCTCCAAGTCCAGCGGCCAGCCAATTAGACCACTGAGGAGTCTGAAGGAGTTCATCCTTCAATCATATCATGGATGGCAGGAGAAATAATTCTAACAATCCAATGGCCACCAAGCCGCATCACAGCCAATATTGACAATTTTTAGGAGTACCAAGAAATGTATCTAAACCTCCCCGCTAAGAGATATATTATGTCAAATCATGGGAGACGATTCTGTATTGATGTCTACAATCAATTACCGATCGTCGGAGGAGATGCAATTACACTCACATTATTGCATAACATGTCCATTCACCAGCAAGAGCTATACATGAAGTTTGAGACGATATTCCAGTGATAACAGTCACATCACACAAGGAAACACACCAACGATGCGCTCTTACGAGACGATATATGAAACGAATTTATTTCAAGTCGAACGTGGCCCACGAACAACTCAGAAGCAGCCTACCGGGAAGAACCAGCCTAATGGGAATGAGCCCCTACAACCGTGATGAAACAAAGCCTACATTTGCAGAAGAACAAAACCCACATAAGATTGAGAATGAAGCCCACCATCTGAGGAGGATAATTGCACAATTGAAGCACACCAATGCAGGAGATGCTTTACAAGAATAAATGACATGCACTGTGACAATGAACTCTACAATGTAATTCCACCTAAGGAGGAGAATTTTTGCAAAACATAAAGTACATGAGTGTCGATGTAAGTCTTCAGATACATTGGTTGAATGCATTGCCATCCACGAGTCCAGCACATGCACCAAAATCAAGAACTGACAAATGAGAACCATTATACACTGCGAAGTGGATTTACAGTCAAAATCTTCCCCTTTTCAAAGATCCACTGGAACTATGGAAACCACCAAGAGAAGAAATGAGATGTAAGACATGAGATGAAAGATATGAGATAAATTGCGTGCACATGGTTTGACAGCCATTATCCAGAACTCTTGGACATACAAAACTGTTTCAATGGAGCACATGCCACATCAGCAAAAAATATTTCCGTCCGGGCGGAATGGCTCTGTCAGAGTGGACGCGCTCTGTCACATCCGTCAGAGACACCCCGGTGGCGGATTACTCCGGGCCCTGCCTCAATACCAGGCGTCGTGTTGCATATCGCCCTCCGATCGCTGTTTCACCATTTCTTCTTGCTCTGTCGGTCTCCTATTTTAAACGAACACTCTGGCATTGTGGCCAACTGTGACCATATATCGGAATGGGTTCATTGGGTACGCGCTTGAATCGGGATCGCAATGCGATGGGTGACGCTGCGAAAATCTTTCCTCGCGTTCCTTCTACCAGCGGGCAAACTGCAATTTTCTCTTTACTAATTATACAGGATTGCAATGCGATGGGTGACGCTGCGAAAATCTCTCCTCGTGTTCCTTCAACCTGCGCGGAAAATGCAATTCTCTCTGTACTAATTATACGGCATTGCAAGGCGATGGGTGACGCTGTGAAAATCACTTCTCGCGTTCCTTCTACCTGCGAGCAAAATGCAATTCTCTCTTTACTAATTATACACATCATTCCAAGTCGCCAGATCTACGTGGCTATTGACAATCCATCGCTCGTTCCATTCCTCTCCTGTCTAACTACTAGTAGCTATCTCTGGAATTACGTGCGGGCAGCCGATGATGTTTCCCACACTGAAAACTTGCAAAGCAATGGCTGCCGGTGCTGTTCTCACTTGTACAAATTTCGAGACGGGATCCAAGTTACCCGAGTTTTCAGGTATTGTGGTGAGCGCCAGGGCTAACCAGTGATCAACGAAAGCTCCATCGTCGTTTTGGAGCTTGATTTTTAATAGTCGTTGCAGTTGCCACAGGAGATGCCCATTCAGCGCGCCATAACACCTCCCCGGGCGTTGCTTTACCCACACCCAGTCGTTCTGTCGATCCCCTCCATGCCAGCTCTGGCTTTCTGTGCATCGACACATCTGAGATATGTGTTCACCATCTAAACCCTTAACTGGAACCTTAATACCATGGTAAATACAGAGCTCCATTGCATGCAGTTGTTCATCCGATATATACGTCTTGTTACGACTCTTATGCTTGATAAACTCCTGTGTGCCACTGAATATTGGCGCGTGGTGCGTTGTGTCTTGCGTATTGGCGAGTAATGCTCTGAAGTCTTTGATCATAGCGTGTTAGGGGTTGTCTCCTACCAGTGATAATGATAGTTGAGTATTGGGTATGAGACGCATACATATCTACGATATGCATAACACCTGTGCGTGTACCATCAAGTGGTCAGCAACATGCTCTTTAGCGGGAGTTCATGTTGGTCATGCAGGACAAAAGTGTTTCGTGCATTCCTGGACACTCTGCGGGACATGCGTGGTAATCACGCATGGCAGATGTTAAGTCAAAATGCGATTAAGAGAGCTCTTCTCCCCTACCCGTAACGGGATAGGATCCGAGACGCACGTTCCGGTCTGGAGAAAAGTCTCGACCTTAGCATGACGTATCTGAGGGATTAGTGACGTAGGCACTGTGCCTAGAGCGAGCACCACTCGTTGGCTCGGGTGGTATGGATCGCAATATAACCTCGTATCGGATACGAGCTTACGCGTCAGTAATCTACGTTGGCATAGTATCGGTTGGTCGCTGATTAAATCTATGACGCAATTAATTCGCTCACCTGCGTGAGGGATTTAAGAGGCGATAAGCATTATCATTTTGATTGGTAAATGTTCCAACTACCGACTCGTACGATTGCAAAGATGTCTGAGTTAGGAAAGGGGAAGCTGATATCGCGCAATGGATGGCCTGATAGTTATCAGGAGCGTAATGCTTTCAAACCACATTGCAGAAGACACACATCAGCAAAAAATATTTCCGTCCGGGCGGAATGGCTCCGTCAGAGTGGATGCGCTCCGTCAGAGCCGTCAGAGATACCCCGGTGGCAGATTACTCCGCGCGCGGCCTTAATACCACGCGTCGCGTTGCATATCGCCCACCGACCGCTGTTTCACCGTTTCTTCTCGCTCTGTCGGTCTCCAATTTTAAACGAACACTCTGGCGGTGAAGGCCAACTGTGACCATACGTAGGAATGGGTTCATTGGGCACGCGTTTGCATCGGGATTGCAATGCGATGGGTGACGCTGCAAAAACCACTCCACGCGTTCCTTCTACCTGCGCGCAAAATGCAATTCTCTCTTTACTAATTATACACATCATTCCAAGTCGCCAGATCTATGTGGCTATT
>Ga0307514_10000727_pt1 | contig 56822 bp, 48 predicted proteins | sample 16_EM_MG_FD_203088 | JGI IMG/M metagenome (GOLD analysis project Ga0307514, IMG submission 203088) | Populus trichocarpa ectomycorrhiza microbial communities from riparian zone in the Pacific Northwest, United States - 16_EM | ecosystem: Host-associated > Plants > Roots > Unclassified | place... | reverse complement strand
TGCGCCCAGGGCATTCGCGTGGCCAGCACCGCCAGCGCGTGGCGCAGGTCAATCATCTGATCGAGCCGGGCGCGGAAGAAGTCGTCGGTGGCCATCGGTGGGGACTCCAGAACTCCCAGAAACCAATGTCCATTGGATTCATTCCCGGGAGCTGGCACCATCAGAAATCACCCGAAAGTCGTTCTATGACAACGGCTTATCTGATTTGCAAGGCCGACGATTGAGCGTGGCCGTGCGCTGCTCGACGAGCCCTTGGCGCGCGCGGTGCACCATCAGCCTGGACTGCTGTTCCAGCGTCTTGATCGGCACGAAGCGCATGTGCGGGCGTTGCACAGTCTCGCAGATGGCTGCGGCGTCGGCCGCATCGTTCTTGCCCCGCTTGCCGCTCATGCGGTAGGGCGTGACGAACTTCGGTGCGACCAGGCGCACCGTGTGGCCGGCGCCTTGAAACAGCCGGGCCCAATGGTGGGCACCAGAGCAGGCCTCCATGCCGACCACGCACGGCGGCAGCGCGGCAATCAGCTCATGCAACTTGTCGCGCGGCACCGAAGGTTGTACCCATTCAGGATGCCCGGACTCATCCACGCCATGCACGGCAAAAACGTTCTTGGCGAGATCAATGCCCACGGTCAGAATCGTCATGGACTTCCCCTTCCGAAAGAGTTGATGAGAGATCGCACTTCCCATCGTGGCACTTTGTTGCCGGTTGCCGCCACGCGGCGGGTTCGGGACGGGGAAGTCCCTTTCATTCGTTAGGCATCAGATGAGTCCGCACCCGCTCACATTGGCGTACCTACAGACGGTCGCCAATCGTCCTGGCATGTACATGCAAGACTTCAACCTCACCGAACTTGAGTTCCAGCTATTTGGCTATGACACGGCACTCGCCGACGTTGGAGTACTCGGCGAGCATGAGAGGTTCAATTTTTCATTCAACGAGTACGTAAGAACAAACTCTCAGTTGAGTTGTTCGCGCGGCTGGGCTTATGCACTGCTGCAAAAGTACGGGCAAGGGGAGCAAGCGTTCAGGCAGTTTCTAGCGTTGGTGGAGCGCGCAACCTCACCCAAGCCGTGTGCGTAGGTAGCAATGAAAGAGACGGCCTGTGCTTCACCTACCCTGATGCCTAATCCTTCAATCGAGAGGACGTCAACCGGCAAGCCGGGCTCTGGCTCTCATCTCAAACTACAAGGGCTACCCCGTCCGTCAAGCAAGACAAATCCATAAACCCGCGCAGCGGCTCTCTTCATTTCAACGTTCAAACTGATCGCCAACTGCAGCGCAGGTGCTGAACAAAACAACAAGGTGCGGACTGGCCAAACTGCAAGCGGTCATTCTTGCGGTCTTCATGTGACCGCGGACCCTGATGAGAACTGCATGCGGGCGACCCATTCGTTGGGTGTCTCGTTGGGCGTTTCAATAGTGATATCGAAGTTGCGCCAATAGCAGCGCGTCACCTTCAACTTTGTAAACCATGCGGTGCTCATCAGTGAGTCTGCGAGACCAAAAACCTGACAAGGCGTGTTTTAGCGGTTCGGGCTTGCCTACGCCTGCAAACGGTTCTATTTGCGTCTCGCGGATCAGTTTATTGATGCGCTCTACCATCCGCTTATCTTGCTTCTGCCAGTAGAGGTGGTCCTCCCATGCCTCATCCGCAAAAATCAACTTCACTTGGTCAGGTCCCTTTCCGTGCCTTTGCCCGCGCCGAGCTGTGCGGTGGCGGAGAGCAGCCGCTTGGCGTTGGCAGGGCTGCGCAACAGGTAGGCCGTTTCCTCCAACGCTTGGAAGTCTTCCAGGGAGAGCATCACAACCGATTGCTCTCCGTTGCGAGTGATGATCACTCTGACGGTGGACGGCACCCGCGCCGCAAAGCCGTCACTTCCGCATGACCCACGATTTCATCTACCGCCCGGCCACACCAGGCGACGCCCTCTGCCTGAGCGTGCTGGCCACACAGGTTTTTCTGGACACCTACGCCACCAGCGGCATCAACACCGACCTGGCGCGGGAGGCGAGCCGGGTCTATTCGCTGGCTGCGTTCGAGAGGCGCTTGCGTGACCCCAACGTGGAGATCACGGTCGCGCAGCATGGCGAATGGCTGGTGGGGTTCATGGACCTGGCGTTTGACACGGTCTGCCCGGTTCCGGCGATCAATGGCATCGAAGTGCTTCGCTTGTATGTTCAGGCGCCGTTTCAGGGTTGCGGCATCGGCCGGCGGCTGATGGCGATGGCCGAGCGCAAGGCGCAGGAGAGGGTGGCTGCGCATGTGTGGCTCACGGCCTGGGTTGGCAATGCGCGGGCGTTGAAGGTCTACCCGGCTCTGGGATACAGGGACGTGGGAGCGACGCAGTACGTCATTGAACGCAAGGCGTATGAAAACCGCGTCTTTGCCAAATCCATGGCTGCGGAAAGAACCTGAGCGTGCACGTTCAGAAGCCGGCAGGGCTAGGCGCGATGCGGCTTCGGGCTGGTCCATCGCTGACAGCGTGGTGAACTTGCCCTGACCATCTTCTGCCATGGCAGAAGACGGCCGTGCCGCTGTGCTGGCAGATGCCTGAACATCGGTCCACGACCCCGGTGCCTCCATCGGGCCTGGTGGCGGACCTGCCGCAGGCTTGGCCACCGGCCTTCCGGCACACCCACCAGGATTCTTCCCATGCTGTTTTCCCTTCACTCCCGTGCCCTGGGCGCTGCCGCGCTGCTGGGCGCGATGGCCGCCGGCGCGGCGCACGCTGGCGCCGTCAGCGGCACGCTGCTCGACGACCAGGGCCACGCCATTGATGCTTCGCTGTGGCCGTTTGTCGCGCTGTACCAGTGCGACGTTTCGGGCAGCGAGCAGGACTTCTGCACTGCGTTTGCCAATGGCGGCGGGGTGCTGGACGATGGCACCTGGGCGATTGCGACCGATGGCCTGCCGGCCGGCAAATACCAGCTGGTGGCCGGTGCCAACGACTTCAGCACCAAGTACACCAAGCACTTCAAGCTGGAGGCTGAAGGCACGCTGCAGCAGGCGCTGCAGCTCAAGCCGCTGCAGATCGCGTTTGCCGAGTTCAACCCCTGCACCACGCTGAACAACGGCTGGTGCGACATTGGCTACCAGGTCACCAATCACCCGACCAAGGACGTGAAGACGCAGGTCTGGGCGCAGGTGACGGCCCGCACCAACATGCCCACGCCGGACACCCAGTACAGCAGCGGCAACGGCAGCTACAAGCCGATGGTGCTGACGCTGGCGGCCGGCGAGACGCGCCAGGTCACGCAGTCCGTCTACGTGGGCACGCGCGACACCGGTGCCTATTCCATCGTGAGCTTCTTCGCCTCGCCTCCTGGCCAGCCGAACCAGACGACCGGCTTCAGCCAGGGCGTGCGGCTGGCGCAGACGCCGGGCGGCGTCGAGTCGCAGCTGCAAGGCGTGGCGCAACAACTGGCGGCCCAGCAGCCGGGCAGGACGGCCGCGGCCAAGGCGCGCCAGGGTGCGCTGCAGGCCGGCAAGGCCGCTGCCGCCAAGGGCACGTTCATCGTCGGCACGCTCACAGCCGCTGACACGGGCGTGCCGCTGCCGGTGTCGCTGTCGCCGCGCATGAACCTGTGGATCTGCCTGCGCGAGACGGACGAGTTCTGCTCGCAGGAGCCGGGTGAGTTCGTCTACCTGGACGAGACCGGCAAGTACCAGCTCAACACCACGCAGGTGCCGGCCGGCCGCTACCAGTTCGAGGCCCAGGCGCGCGGCGGCTACGGCATTGCACGCAGCCCGGCGTTCGATGCGCCGATCAGCGCCAACCAGCGCATCGACCTGTCGCTCTCGCTGCCGCCGATGGCCGTGGCCAATGTGAGTGGCTGCGACACGGTCACCGCCGAAGCGGGCGCCTGCACGCTGTCGGTCGACCTGGCCAACACCACCGGCGCTCCGCTGGAAATGTGGACCTGGGTGAACGTGAACGCCTACATGTCCGGCTCGCCGCTGGGTGTGGCCATCTTCACCGCCGGTACCGAGCAGTCGATGAAGCCCAGCCTGATCAAGCTGGACGTGGGCCAGACCAAGACGCTGCAGTTCCCGCTGGCACTGTCCAAGAAGCTGAAGAGCGGCGCCGAGGGTGGCCTGCGCCTGTACATGGGCCGCAAGAGCGACCCGTCTTACGCCGAGGCCTCGGTCGTGATCGGCAACTTCTTCGTGACGGCGGACGGCAGCCTGCAACGCCGTGCGGTGAAGGCGCAGCAGTAAGCGTCGCCTGCGCCACCCAAGCAAAGGCCCTTCGCGGGCCTTTTTCAATTCAGGGCGGGAGCGGCGGCGAGGGGGTGGACGGCGGTTGCCCTGCCGCGCGCCAGGCCGCGAGCCAGCCGGCCTGGAAGCGCGAGCGCGCGTCCAGCGAACGGTACAGGCCGTCGATGCGGCGCATCAGCGTGCGCTCGGAAATGCCCAGCTGCTCGGCGATCTTCTTGTCCTTCATGCCGGCGGCCAGCAGCGGCAGCATCGCGTCCGGCTCGGTGTCGGCGGCCGTGCCCAGCGTCATCTCGCCACTGGGGCTGAAGCGCAGCGGCGCGGCGCGTTGCCACAGCGTCTCGAACAGCTCGCACAGCGCGTCCAGCACGGCCGAGCCGCGCAGCAGCAGCATCGGGCCTTCGGGCTCGTCGATGTTCAGCGGCAGCAGGCCAAAGCCGCGGTCGGCCACGATCATCTTGAACGGCAGCTGCGACAGCAGCCGCAGTTCCTCGCCGGCTTCGCTGACGCGCCGCAGCGCCTCGGGCCAGCCGGGCAGTTGCAGCGTGTCCGGGTGAATGATGTTGCGGTAGCGCACGCCGCGGGCGCGGGCCTCGGCGCGGGCGGTCTCCAGCCGGTCCGGTGCGGACACCAGGAACGGTGGCCGCACCAGCACCATCACTTCCTTGACCGCGCCGCGGTGGCTTTGCTCGTAGGGCTGCCACTGGGCGGCCGGATCGGCGTCGATCACCTCGACGATGGGCGCGCCGGCCGGCGCTGCGCCGCCCACGCGCTGCAGCGCCGGAATGGCCAGCCGCGCCAGCTGCAGCTCCTGCTGGCGCTGCAGCAGCAGTGACTCGATGGCGATGTCCGGCGGCGATGCGAACAGCCGCGGCACGCGCTCCGGCGCGTGGGTCACAAAGCCCTTGCGGGCCAGTTCCTGCGTGGCGGCCGTCACGCTGCCAGCGTCGCTGCCCAGCGATTCGGCCAGCGCCTCCACCGTGCTGCCCGGCCGCCGCAGCAGTTCGCGGTAAGCGGCCTCTTCCAGCGCGCCAATGCCCAGCATCGCCAGCGACGGGCTCAGGTCCTCGCGCAGCGGGCTGTTCATGCGGGCGCCGCGGCGGCGGCGGAAGGGCGTGGAAACATGGAACGGATTCCTGGCAGACGAGCGGCAACGGCCGATTCTGCGCAGCCGCCGCGCGGCGCCGCATCCTCCTTTCGGGTAGCCGCAGACCGGCGGTCGCGACCGGTGCTGCTCGCCAGGGCCGAGAATGGTCGCCATGAAAAGTGCGCTGTTCGTCGATTTCGACAATGTCTACTCCGGCCTGCGCGAGCTGGACCCCGCCGTGGCCGACCAGTTCGCCCGCCAGCCCATGCGCTGGGTGGACTGGCTGCTGCACAGCCTGCCGCCGCCCGAGCATGCGCTGCCGGGCGCCAAGCGCCGGCTGCTGGCGCGCCGCTGCTACCTGAATCCGCAGGCCTACCAGCGCTACCGCACGGCGTTCAACCAAACCGGTTTTGATGTCATCGACTGCCCGCCGCTGACCAGCGAAGGCAAGACCGCCACCGACATCCACCTGGTGCTGGACGTCGTCGACCTGATGCACAACGAGCCCGCCTTCGACGAGTTCATCCTCTTTTCGGCCGACGCCGACTTCACGCCGGTGCTGCGCAAGCTGCGCCGCGCCGACCGCCGCACCACCGTGCTGGCCATCGGCTTCCCCGCAGCCGCCTACCGTGCCTCGGCCGACCTGCTGATCGACCCGGCGGTCTTCGTGCGCGAGGCGCTGGGCATCGAGCTGCCCGTGCCCGCACCGGCAATCCCGGCACTGACGAATCTGCCGCCGGACGACGAGCGCCTGGCCGGCGTGGAGCCGCCGCTGCGCGCGCTGATCCTGCAAGTGCACCAGCACACCGGCGCCCCGCCGCTGGCGCCTGCAGCCTTCCGCGCGCTGCTCGAAGCCGTGGCGGAAACCGCTTCCGGCGGCGCCGAGGGCCACGCGGCCCGTGCGCAGGACCGGCTGCGCGCCAACGGCTTCGACATTGCGGCCAGCGAGATCGAATGGACGCTGCAAAACCTGCTGCAAGCCGGCCACTTCTTCCAGGACGGCCAGGACGACCTGCGCGCGCTGTCGTACAAGCTGGCCGGCTACCTGGTGAACCTGTGCCGGCGCGAGCAGCTGCAGACCGAAGAAGGCTTCGCCGGCGCGGTGCACCGCTGGCTCAGCGGCAAGGCGGCGTAGCCCTTCGTTGCGCTGCTGCGGCCAGCGTGCGTGCACGGGCTTGCAGCATGCGCGCATCGGCCGGGTGGCGCACGCAGGCGATGGCTTCGCTGAGCCTGGCCAGGGCCTGGGCGGTGTCGCCCAGTCTTTCGTGGGCGCGGGCCATCGCCGCCAGCGCCTGGGCGGGCTCGCCGGCTTCGGCCAGCGCAATCGCATGCCCCAGGCGCGGCGCGGGTGACGGGTCCAGTCGCAGCAGCAGGACGTAGCCGGCGACGATGCGCGGCCAGTGTGTGCGCGCAGGGGTGGGCGCCAGCGCATGCTCGGCGGCGATGCCGGCCAGCACGTGGTAGCGCGTCAGCAGCGGGGCGTGGGACGTGGCCGGGCCGCTGCCGCGCTCGGCCGGCGTGCCTTGCGACGCCTGCAGGTGCGCCAGGCCCATGCGGATCATGCCGGCGTCCCAGCGGTCCCGGGCCTGGCCGGGCAGCGGGACGATGTCGCCCGCTTCGTCCAACCGGCCACTGAGGCGGGCGCCGTGCAGCAGCAGCAGGGCGGCCAGCGCGTCGGCCTCGCCGCTGGCGGTGCGAGGGTGGGCTGCGACCGCGCGGGCCAGGCGAATGGCTTCCCAGCACAGCGCTTGTGCGTGGGCCTCGCCAGCCTGCCGGTCGCCCTGGCGGCCGCTGGCTTTCATGCCCTCGCCGAACATCACCAGCAGCGTGGCCAGCACGGCCTCGCACCGTGCGGGCAGCTCAGGACCGGTGGGCACGGTCAGTGACACACCGGCCAGTGCCTGCCGCGCCCGAGCCAGGCGCTGGGCCAGCCCGGCTTCGGTGGTGAGCAGCGCGTCGGCCAGCGTGTCCAGCGGCAGCGCGGTGAGGCTGCGCAGCGCCAGCGCCACCTGCGAGGCCGGTGGCACGGCGGGATGGCAGGCGGCAAACAGCAAGGCCAGTTCGTCGTCGTCCAGCTCGCCAGCAAAACGCGCGCTGGCGGTTGGCGCCGCAGCAAAGGCTTCGGTCTGCTCCGCGGGCAGATCGTCCCAGGCCTGCAGCGGCCGGGCCGCGCGCAGCTGGTCGATGGCCCAGTGTTCGGCCACGCGCAGCAGCCAGCCGGCAGCGTTGGTGGGCTGGCCCTCGCGCGGCCAGTGGTCCAGCGCACGCAGGCAGGCCTGTTGCACCGCGTCTTCGGCCAGGGCCAGGTGGGCCAGGCCGAAGCGGCGGACCAGGTGTGCGAGCAGGCGCGGGCGCTGGCCGGCGATCAGTTCGGCGAGCATGCCGGGGTGGGTGGCAAGGCTCAGTTCACCGGGTCGATGCGCCGCAGCTCGATCCAGTTGCCGCCGTTCAGGTGCGGGCAGGTGGCGGCCAGGGCCTCGGCTTGGGCATCGCTTTCAGCCTTGAGCACGAAGGTGCCGCCGATCACGTCATGCGCTTCGGCATACGGGCCATCGGTGGCCACGGGCCGGCCGTTGACCAGCCGCAGCTGCCGGCCGCCGTCGTCGACCAGCTTCTCGCCGCCAGCCAGGTGGCCTTGCTCGGCCATCTGCTGCGCCCAGGCGGCGTACCGGGCGACGATCTCCTGCATCTCGTCGGCGCTCATGTCCGCGTAGCGGGCGGGTGTTTCGTGCAGCAGCAACAGGTATTGGTGGGTCATGCGGGCTCCAGGTCAGGTGGGGGACACACAGGCCTCGATGTGGCCTGTCCACTCTAGACGAGTGGCTGAGCTTGCAGATGACGCCGGGATCGCTGTTTTTTTTAGGCCCCAGCCGGCGCCTTCAGTGCACCAGGAGCAGCAAGGCGTGCAGCAGCAGCCCGATCAGCCCGCCCACCAGCGTGCCGTTCAGGCGGATGAACTGCAGGTCGCGGCCGACGCCGAGCTCGACCTGTTCGACCAGGTGCGGCGTGTCCCAGCCCTTGATGGTCTGCGAGATGTGGTGGGTGAGCGTGAAGCGCATGGACTCGGCCATGCGGCCGGCGACGGACAGCACATGACGGTTGATCGCCTCGCGCAGCGCCGGGTCGCGGCCCAGCTCCTTGCCCAGCCGCGCCATGGCCTGCTGCAGGCGCTCGGCCATCGGTGAATCGGGGGCGGAGAGGTTGGCTTGCAGGTGGGCCTTCAGGTCGGTCCACAGGCTGCCCACGTAATCGCGCAGCGCCGGGTGCTGCAGCAGCTCGACTTTCAGGGCCTGGGCCTTGTCGCGCAACGCAGGGTCGTGCTGCAGGCGTTCGATGAAACCTTCGAACCAGGCGTGGTAACGCTGCCTGAGCGGGTGACCGGGCTCGTTCAGCACCGCAGCCATTTCGTCCAGCAGCGCGTCAGTCAGCTTCACGGCGAAGTCGTCGGCCATGGTGTCGGGGGACTTGACCCAGCCGACCACCGCCAGCATCTTGGGCCATTCGCGCCGGGCGTATTTCAGCACCATGTCCGAGACCTGCTCCTTCACCTCGGGCTGCTGCAGGTACACGCCGGCCTGCTTCAGTGCGCTGTCCAGCAGCTCGTGGTGGCGGCCGTCCTGCGTGAGCAGCTGCAGCAGGCGGCTGGCCGCGCCAGGCGCGTCCCAGCGTTCCACCAGCCGCGCCAGCTGCTTGTCGATCAGGCGGCGCACCGCGTCATCGTCCATCAGCGACAGGCCTTCGGCCACCGCCGCCTGCAGGATGCCGGTCAGCCGCTGGGTGTTGCCCGGCTCGGCCAGCCATTCGGCCAGCTTGGCGGCAGGGTCGGCCTGCTCCAGCTTCGCCAGCAGCGTGCCGGGTTCGAGGAAATGGTCGCGCACGAAGGCCGCGAGGTTGTCGGCAATGCGGTCCTTGCTCTCGGGCACGATGGCGGTGTGCGGAATCGGCAGGCCAAGCGGGTGGCGGAACAGCGCCACCACCGCGAACCAGTCGGCCATCGCACCCACAGCCGCCGCCTCGCAGAAAGCCTTGACCCAGGCCCAGCCGCCTTGCGCACCTTGCCATTCGGCCAGCACCAGGCCCGCAATCGCCAGCACCAGCATGCCAGCGGCAATGAGTTTCATGCGGCGCAGGTCAGCCCGCCGCGCCTCCACCGTCTGTGGGGCCGGCGCACTACCGCCGCCAGTCTGCGAGGCCGTTTCGCTTGCCGCCATCGTGCTTGCATCCCAACCGGGAACGCCCGGCTGCCATGCCGATTGTGGCGGTGAGCGCCGCGCAGTTTTGTCAGCGAAGCGCTTGTTTCTGCGCATGCATGGGCGAGGTCCGCGGGCGAGAATGCAGCCTCCGCCCGCGCCACGGATGCAATTGCCGCTCATGCCAACGTCCCGACCTGTCTCGCTGACATCGCCGCCTGCCGGCTATCTGGATTGGGTGGCCGAACTGAAGACCCGCATCCATGGCGCGCAGCAGCGGGCCGCGCTTTCGGTGAATCGCGAGCTTGTCTTGCTGTACTGGCAGATCGGCCGCGACATTCTGGCGCGGCAGTCGGCTCAGGGGTGGGGCACCAAGGTCGTCGAGCGGCTGGCGCATGACCTGCGGACGGCTTTCCCGGAGATGAGAGGCTTTTCGCGCGCCAACTTGCTGTACATGCGTGCATTCGCAGAGGCCTGGCCCGACGATGCAAATGTCCAACAGGCTGTTGGACACTTGCCCTGGGGCCACAACCTCGTGCTGCTTGCCAAGCTCAAAGACCCGGCAACACGTCTGGCTTACGCGACACGCGCGATGACCCACGGCTGGTCACGCAATGTGCTCACGCACCAGATCGAGAGCCGCTTGCTGGAGCGAGAAGGGCGGGCGGTGACCAACTTTGAAAGCCGACTGCCTGCGCCCGGCTCTGATCTTGCGCGCACGACGTTGAAAGACCCGTATCTGTTCGACTTTCTTGGCATTGGTGCCGAAGCGGACGAACGGGCCATTGAATCGGCACTGGTACGCCACATCTCCCGCTTCTTGTTGGAGCTTGGGGCCGGTTTTGCCTTCGTGGGGCGGCAGGTGCCGTTGGAAGTGGGCGGAGACGACTTCTTCATCGACCTGCTTTTCTACCATCTCAAGCTGCGTTGCTACGTGGTGATCGAACTGAAGGCGGGCGCGTTCAAGCCGGAGCACATCGGGCACTTGGCTTCTACCTCACCGCGGTGGATGCGCAGTTAAAGGCACCCGAGGATGCGCCAACCATCGGTTTGCTGCTCTGCAAGACCAAGAACAAGGTGGTGGCCGAGTACGCGCTGCGCGATACGGCCAAGCCCATGGGCGTGGCGGAATACCAGCTGATCGAATCATTGCCAGCCGAGCTACAAACCAGCCTGCCCAGCGTTGCCGAGATCGAGCGCGAGATCGGGTTGCTGGGCGAGGACGCGGTGGACTAAGAACAAGTAGCCGAGGCCAGCCTTACATGCTCCGCCGATACTGCCCGCCCACCTCGAACAGCGCAGCGGTGATCTGGCCCAGCGAGCAGACGCGCACGGCGTCCATCAGCACTTCAAAGACGTTGTCGTTGGCGATCACGGCCTGCTGCAGGCGCTGCAGCATCGCGGGGGCCCGGTCGGCGTGGCGGGTGTGGAAGTCCTGCAGGCGGGTGAGCTGGCTCTGCTTTTCTTCGTCGGTGGAGCGGGCCAGTTCGATCTGCTGAGGCACCGCGTCCGCATGCGGCGAGCGGAAGGTGTTCACGCCGATGATGGGGTACTCGCCGGTGTGCTTGAGCATCTCGTAGTGCATGCTCTCTTCCTGGATCTTGCTGCGCTGGTAACCGGTTTCCATCGCGCCCAGCACGCCGCCGCGCTCCGCTATCTTCTCGAACTCGGCCAGCACGGCTTCTTCGACCAGCTCGGTCAGCTCCTCGATGATGAACGCGCCCTGGCTGGGGTTTTCGTTCTTGGCCAGGCCCCACTCGCGGTTGATGATGAGCTGGATGGCCATCGCGCGGCGCACTGAATCTTCCGTCGGCGTGGTGATGGCCTCGTCGAAGGCGTTGGTGTGCAGGCTGTTGCAGTTGTCGTAGACGGCGATCAGCGCCTGCAGCGTGGTGCGGATGTCGTTGAACTGGATCTCCTGCGCGTGCAGGCTGCGGCCAGACGTTTGCACGTGGTACTTCAGCTTCTGCGAGCGCTCGTTGGCGCCGTACTTCTCCTTCATCGCCACGGCCCAGATGCGGCGCGCCACGCGGCCCAGCACGGTGTATTCCGGGTCCATGCCGTTGGAGAAGAAGAAGCTGAGGTTGGGCGCGAAATCGTCGATGTGCATGCCGCGCGCCAGGTAGGCTTCGACGAAGGTGAAGCCGTTGCTCAGCGTGAAGGCCAGCTGGCTGATCGGGTTCGCGCCGGCCTCGGCAATGTGATAGCCCGAGATGCTGACCGAGTAGAAGTTGCGCACCTGGTTCTGCACGAAGTACTGGGCCACGTCGCCCATCACCTTCAGCGAAAACTCGGTCGAGAAGATGCAGGTGTTCTGGCCCTGGTCTTCCTTCAGGATGTCGGCCTGCACCGTGCCGCGCACATTGGCCTGGGCCCACGCGCGCAGTTTGGCCATTTCGGCTGCGTCCGGCGCGCGGCCGTGTTCGGCCTCGAACTTGGCGAGCTGTTGGTCGATGGCCGTGTTCATGAACATCGCCAGGATGGTCGGCGCCGGGCCGTTGATCGTCATGCTGACGGAGGTCGTCGGGTTGCACAGGTCGAAGCCTGAATACAGCACCTTCATGTCGTCCAGCGTGGCGATGGAGACACCTGAATTGCCAACCTTGCCGTAGATGTCCGGCCGCAGGTCCGGGTCGTGGCCGTAGAGCGTGACCGAATCGAACGCGGTGGACAGCCGGTGCGCTGGCATGCCTTCGGACACCAGCTTGAAGCGCCGGTTGGTGCGGAAGGCGTCGCCCTCGCCAGCGAACATGCGCGTGGGGTCCTCGCCTTCGCGCTTGAAGGCGAAGGTGCCGGCGGTGTAGGGGTAGCGGCCGGGCACGTTGTCCAGCATCAGCCACTTGAGGATCTCGCCATGGTCCTCGTATTGCGGCAGCGCGACCTTGCGGATCTTGCTGCCGGACAGCGAGGTGGTGGTCAGCGCCGAGCGGATTTCCTTGTCGCGCACCTTGACCACCAGCTCGTCGGCCGCATAGGCCTCGCGCAGCACGGGCCAGTCGGCGAGCAGCGCACGGGCGTCGGCGTCCTGGCGCTGGTCCCGCTGCTGTGCGAGGTCGTCCAGCGCAGCCACCGCGTTGTTCTTTTCCGGCCGCGCTTCGGTCAGCATGCGGGCGCTTTCGCGCAGCTGCTGGATCTCGCGCGCCAGCCTGGCCTGGCTGCGGGCGCGGGCCTTGTAGCCACGCACGATGTCACTGATCTCGGCCAGGTAGCGCACGCGCGCGCCGGGCACGATGGGCACCTGGTGCGTGCTGTGGCGGGTGTTCACCGCGGGCAGGCGGCCGTCCTTGAGCGGCAGGCCCAGCGCGTCCAGCCGGGATTTCAGCGCCTGGTACAGCGCGGTCACGCCGTCGTCGTTGAAGCGGCTGGCCATGGTGCCGAAGACCGGCATCTGGTCCGGCATCACATTGAAGGCTTCGCGGTTGCGCTGCACCTGCTTGGCGACGTCGCGCAGTGCGTCGGCCGCGCCCTTACGGTCGAACTTGTTGATCGCGACGAACTCGGCGAAGTCCAGCATGTCGATCTTCTCGAGCTGGCTGGCGGCGCCGAACTCCGGCGTCATCACGTACATCGGCACGTCCACCAGCGGCACGATGGCCGCATCACCCTGGCCGATGCCGGAGGTCTCGACGATGATCAGGTCGAAGCCGGCCGCCTGGCAGGCTGACAGCACCGAGGGCAGCGCCGCGGAAACTTCCGAGCCGGTGTCGCGCGTTGCCAAACTCCGCATGTAAACCTTCGCGCCCTTGCCCCAGGGCTGGATCGCGTTCATGCGGATGCGGTCGCCCAGCAGCGCGCCGCCGCTCTTGCGGCGAGACGGGTCGATGCTGATGACGGCGACCTGCAGCGCATCGTCCTGGTCCAGCCGCAGCCGGCGGATGAGTTCGTCGGTCAGGCTGCTCTTGCCGGCGCCCCCCGTGCCGGTGATGCCCAGCACCGGCGCGTGGCGCTGCGCGGCCGCGGTCTGCACGGCGTCCATGACGGCAGGGGCGGCCTCGCCGTTTTCCAGCATCGTGATCAGCTGGGCGAGGGCGCGCCAGCGTTTCGTCGTGTCCTTGGACTGCAGCGCTTCGAGCAGCCCTGCGGCGTCGGCCGACAGCCGCAGGTCGCAGCGCATCAGCATCTCGCCGATCATGCCTTGCAGGCCCATGCGCTGGCCGTCTTCCGGGCTGAAGATGCGCACGCCGACGTCGGCCAACGCGCTGATTTCCTGCGGCACGATCACGCCGCCGCCGCCGCCAAACACCTGGATCTGCTCGCCGCCGCGGGCCTTCAGCAGCTCGACCATGTAGCGGAAATATTCGGTGTGGCCGCCCTGGTAGCTGGAGACGGCGATTCCCTGCACGTCTTCCTGCAGCGCTGCGGTGACGACTTCGTCGACCGAGCGGTTGTGCCCCAGGTGGATGACCTCGGCGCCCATGCCCTGCAGGATGCGCCGCATGATGTTGATCGCGGCGTCGTGGCCATCGAACAGGCTGGCGGCGGTGACGATGCGCACCTTGTGGGTGGGTTTGTAGTGGGCGAGTGCCTGGTGCGCAGCGGAGAGATCGGTCATGGGAATGCCTGTGCAGATCGGGTGGGATCCGGAAGTCTGGGTCCAATTGACGTTAACGTAAACGTCAACCGAAATCATGCCATTCTCCGGCCGACCGGCGCCGCGTCAAAACCCGTGCGCGCCCTGGTGGTTTCCCTTAAGCAATCAAGCAGGCCAAACACGCTGTTACGCTCGCCGCCATGAGTTTTCTGGCGATCGACATCGGTAACACCCGGCTGAAATGGGCGCAGTACGCGTCGCCGCAGCCCGGCGCCGCGGTGCTGGCGCATGGCGCACGCTTCCTGGAGACCATCGACACGCTGGCCGAGCAGGACTGGCGCTCGCTGGCCGTGCCGTCCACGATGCTGGGCTGCGTGGTCGCTGGCGAGGCGGTGCGGCGGCGGGTCGAGGAGCAGCTGGAGCTGTGGGACCTGACGCCGCGCTGGGTGGTGCCGGGCAACCACGAGGCCGGCGTGACGAACGGCTACGACCACCCGATGCGGCTGGGTGCGGATCGCTGGGTCGCGCTCATTGGTGCGCGTGGCCATGTGTTGGCGCGCGGCCCGGCCCGGCCGGCGCTGGTGGTGATGGTCGGCACGGCGGTGACAGTCGACGCACTGGACCGCGACGGCAAATTCCTCGGCGGGCTGATCCTGCCGGGGCACGGCATCATGCTGCGCGCCCTCGAAAGCGGCACCGCTGGCCTGCGGGTGCCGACTGGCGAAGTGATGCCGTTCCCGGCCAACACCTCCGACGCGCTGACCAGCGGCGGCACCTATGCCATCACCGGCGCCATTGCCCGCATGCGCGCCCACCTGGCGGCGCGCAGCGGTGGTGAAGAGCCGGTGCTGCTGATGACCGGTGGCGCAGGTTGGAAAGTGGCGCCTTACCTGGACGTGCCGCACGAACTGGTCGAATCCTTGATCTTCGATGGCCTGCTGCACATCCAGTCGCACAGGCTGGCGCTCTAGTCTTTTTTCGACGACCCTGGCAGGCTTTCCCGCAAGGCCTGCAGCTCATGGCGCAAGCGGGCCATCTCGTGGCGCATGTCCTGCAGGATCTCGCGCTCCATGCGGCGCTCCCCGGTTTCGATCCAGCTGGTGGCAATTGCCGCGGTGACCAGCGTGAGCACGCCCAGGCCGAGCAGCACCACGAAGACCGAGAAGATCTTGGACGCGGGCGTGGTCGGCACCAGGTCGCCGTAGCCCACGGTGGCGGCCGTGGTGAACGCCAGCCACAGGCCGTCGCCCAGCGTGTGCACCGTGGGCTCCAGCCACCAGAACCCCAGGCCGCAGCCCATGAGCACCATCAGCGCCATGGCCAGCAGGTAGGTCAGGCCGCCGCGGTTCAGCAAGTGCTTCAGTGCCCAGACCATGCGCAGCAAGGTCAGCAGTGCCACGGCCAGGCGCAGTGACAGTGCCGCGCCCGAGCCCTGGCTGGTGGGCAGCAGCGCAGCACTGAACAGGCCGGCGATCAGCAGCCACTCACCTGGATTGGCCGTCAGGTGCTGGCGGGGGGACGGCGTGTGCCAGGCCACCGCGATCAGGGCGCAGGCCAGCACCACGGCCGCCACCAGGTAGGCCGATGGGGCCCAGGTGCTGCCGGTGGGCAACAGCAGCTCGGCATAAAAGGCAGGAATGGTGGCCAGCAGCGCTGCCACCACCGGCCATCGCCAGCGCCGCTCGACGCGCCCGGCCAGCGGGCTTTCGCGAGGTGCGGCGCGCAAGCCCCAGCTGGCGTGGCGCAGGATCGTCGCACTGACGGGCTCGTTGGCTGGGGAAGAAGGCGCCATGAGGCGCGAGACTAGCCGCGCGCTCGCGCCGCCACTTGCGCTGGGTCAAGAGCGCCCGATGCAGCCCTTCACGCGAGCTCTGTTTGCGAGAAGCAGCTCACAGGATGTAGCGCGACAAGTCTTCGTTGTGCGCGAGTTCGCCCAGCTTGGCGTTCACCGACTCGGCGTTGAGCTGCACCGTCTGGCCTGACAGGTTCGGCGCGTCGAAGCTCAGGTCTTCCAGCAGCCGCTCCATCACCGTGGCCAGCCGGCGCGCGCCGATGTTCTCGGTGCGTTCGTTGACCTCGAAGGCGATCTGCGCCAAGCGGCGGATGCCGTCGGGTGCGAGGTCCAGCGTCACGCCTTCGGTGGCCAGCAGGGCCTGGTACTGGCGCACCAGGTTCGCGTGCGTGCTGCCGAGGATGGCCTCGAAATCGTCCACGCTGAGGGCCTGCAGTTCGACCCGGATCGGGAAGCGGCCCTGCAGCTCGGGGATCAAGTCGCTGGGCTTGGCCAGGTGGAAGGCGCCGGAGGCGATGAACAGCATGTGGTCGGTCTTGACCATGCCGTACTTGGTGTTCACGGTCGTGCCTTCGACCAGCGGCAGCAGGTCGCGCTGCACGCCCTGGCGCGACACGTCCGCGCCCTGGGTGTTGCTGCGCGAGGCGACCTTGTCGATCTCGTCGATGAAGACGATGCCGTTCTGCTCGGCGTTGTGCAGCGCCTTGCTGCGGATCTCGTCCTCGTTGACCAGCTTGGCGGCTTCCTCGTCGGTGAGGATCTGCAGCGCCTCGGCAATCTTCAGCTTGCGCTGGCTCTTGCGCTGCTGGCCCATCTGCGAGAACAGGCCTTGCAACTGCTCGGCCATGGCCTCCATGCCGGGCGGGCTGACGATGTCGAGGTTGGCGCGCGGCTCGGCCACTTCCAGCTCGATCTCCTTGTCGGCCAAAGAGCCTTCGCGCAGGCGCTTGCGCATGACCTGGCGCGCGGTGTTGTCCGGCGTGGGCGCGGGGGGCGGCGGCGTGAAACCGAAGGCGTCGCCACCTTGGCTGCTGCGCGGCGGCGGCACCAGGATGTCCAGGATGCGGTCCTCGGCGGCGTCCTCGGCCTTCAGCCGGGCGCGCTTGAGCGCGGCTTCGCGCTCCTGCTTGATGGCGATGTCCATCAGGTCGCGCACGATGGTGTCCACGTCCTTGCCAACGTAGCCGACCTCGGTGAACTTGGTCGCCTCGACCTTGATGAACGGCGCGTCCGCCAGCTGAGCCAGCCGGCGCGCGATTTCGGTCTTGCCCACGCCGGTCGGCCCGATCATCAGGATGTTCTTCGGCGTGATCTCGGCGCGCAGCTTCTCGTCGACCTGCTGCCGGCGCCAGCGGTTACGCAAGGCGATGGCGACGGCGCGTTTCGCACCCTGTTGCCCAACGATGTGCCGATCCAACTCGGACACGATTTCCTGGGGTGTCATGCTCATTCCAACACCTCGATCGTGTGGTTCTGGTTGGTGTAGATGCACAGGTCGCCGGCGATTTCCAGCGACTTCTTGACGATCTCGGCGGCGCCCATTTCGGTGTGGGCCAGCAGCGCGCGGGCGGCGGCCTGCGCGTAGGCGCCGCCGGAGCCGATGGCCACCAGGCCGAGCTCGGGCTCCAGCACGTCGCCATTGCCGGTGATGATCAGCGAGGCCTCGCGGTCGGCCACGGCCAGCATGGCTTCGAGGTTGCGCAAGACCTTGTCGGTGCGCCAGTCGCGTGTGAGCTCGATGGCCGCGCGCACCAGGTGGCCGGAGTGCTTCTCCAGCTTCGACTCGAAGCGCTCGAACAGCGTGAAGGCATCCGCCGTCGCGCCGGCAAACCCGGCCAGCACCTTGTCGTGATGCAGCCGGCGCACCTTGCGCGCACTCGCCTTGACGACGATGTGCCCCAGCGTGACCTGGCCGTCACCGCCCAGTGCAACCTGCCATTGGCCGTCCGGCCCGCGCCGCCTCACGCTGATGATCGTGGTGCCGTGGTAAGAGTCCATGGAGTGTTTTGGAAGCAAGAACGAGGGTTAGCTGAGGGCACCGACGTTGGAATGCAAGCGATGGGCAGCAGCTTCCTGAGCGGAGAGTCTGTGTCGGCTCAGCAAACGATGACGTTCCGCCCGTTCAAGGGCAGAAATGCAAAGGCTCAAGCTTGTCTAAGCTGGGCGTAGGCGTGCTCGACAATGCCCATCGCGCCGAACATCAGCGCCACCAGCCGGTGCACTTCGGTGAAGCGCACGTTGCGGCCTTCGGCGCGCTTGGCAATGACCCAGTTCAGCAGGTCGCCCGCGGCAATGAAGTCCACGCGGATCAGCAGCGCGCAGGAGATGTGCACCATGCGCGCAGTGCCCAGCCGGTTGTCCAGCATGCCCAGCAGCGGGCCAATGTCGCCCGAGAGCTGGCCAGAGAGTTCCAGCGAGGTCACGCTGTAGCCGCTCTTGCCTTCGCTGGCGCCCTGGATGGTGGTGATGGGCTCGCTCAGCACCGACATCGGCGCCGACTGGGTGTTGGCCGACGAGCTGCCCACGAGGGCCGAGCAGCGCGTGGGCTCCCAGCTGGGCGGCGACACTTCGTAGGTCACGCAGTAGTCGATGGCCACTTCGTCGAACTGGTCCGGCCGGTTGATCATGCGCAGCGCTTCCAGCCGCGTCATCCAGTAGGCCGGATCGGCGTCCCGCACGCCCACGGGCGCTGCGTCCTGCAGCGTCATGAACAGGCGGTCGGACGACAGCCAGCGCATCTCGAGCACCTGCCGGGCCCAGCCCTGCATCAGTCGGTACAGCCGCGCGGCAGCGTCGGGGTCGATCTTCTGCAGCTGCGTCCAGTCCAGCACCCAGGGCTGCGGCAGTTGCAGGGTCTGGGAATTCAGCTGGGTGACGGCGTCCACGTCCAGGTGCGCCGGGCAGACCCAGGCCACCTCGGCGCCGGTGCTGGCTGCTGCAGGTGCCTGACTGGCGGCTTCGGCCACCAGCTTGGGCAGCGAGAACCACTGTGGCGACGAGCGCTGGAAGCGCTGCAGGTATTCATTGGCCAGCGCGTCGAAGCTGGCCTGCTGGCCGGTGGCGCGGAACAGGTCGAACAGCACCAGCCAGGTGTCGTTGTGGTTCTGCCTTGCGCCGCCAGCGGCGGTGAGCTGCACCAGCGCGCGTTCGCAGAGGGCGAAGTCGGCATTGGCAAAGGCAATCACGGCTTCGTCGAGCTCGTGGTCGTGGGTGATTTCCTGCACCTCGACCACGCCGGCGTCCATGGCCCCGGCGGAGGCCGGCGGCTGCGCGGCAAGCTCGGGCGCCTTGCCCAGGCCCACCGGCTGCTGCAGCACTGGCGGGTTGTTGATCACGCCCGTCATCGGCGGGGCGGCCATCAGGCGGCTGGCGGCCGAAGCCGCCGGGCGGGCGCTGGTGGCGGCGCCCGCGGCGGCATTCGGTGCCGCCACTGGAGGCGCGACGCGGAATTCCAGCCGTTCGGGCAACAGCGACATCGGCCGGGTCGGGTCCATCGGCATGCTGCCCGAGCCGGGCACCGGCACGGTGGTCTGGCTCTCGATCGGCGTGGTCAGCGTGGGCGGCATGGTCACGCCGCGTGGCAGCCGGGCCGAGCCGCTGCTGCCCACCATCTGCTTCTCGATCGCGTCGATCTTGGCCTTCATGCCCGGGTCAGGGGCGCCGGGCAGGTGCGTGGGCCGCACGTCGGAGTCGTCCAGCCGGGAGCTGGCGCCCAAGGCGCTGGCCTGTTCGGGGCTGAGGCCTTCGCGGCGGATGCGGCGCAACATGTCGAGCTCGCGCTTGCGCACGAAATCGTTGCGCCGCTTGCGCTCGATCATGGCCTTCAGCTCGGCCTTTTCGACGTCGGCAAACTGGCTGGCGCCGGCATCGGTGGGCAGACCCATCAGGTCGCGCGCCGGTGAAGACACCATCTTCACCATGCGGCGCAGCACGCCACCGTTGTCGTTACTGCTGGCCATGGTGCGGTTTGCCCGGCTGAAGGATCACGCGAGGGGAAGGGCGGCTCTGGGAAAGCGCAAGTGCCGGCTCAGTCGCCGAACATCTTCTGCTTGAGCTCGCGGCGCTGCTGCGCTTCGAGCGACAGCGTGGCGGTCGGGCGGGCCAGCAGCCGGCCCAGGCCGATGGGCTCGCCGGTCTCGTCGCAGAAGCCGTAGTCGCCAGCGTCGATGCGGGCGATGGACTGCGAGATCTTCTTCAGCAGCTTGCGCTCGCGGTCGCGGGTGCGCAGCTCCAGTGCGTGCTCTTCCTCGATCGTTGCCCGGTCGGCCGGGTCCGGCACGATGGAGGTGTCTTCGCGCAGGTGCTCGGTGGTTTCACCGGCATTCGACAGCAGCGCGTCCTTCTGCTCCTGCAGCTTGGCGCGGAAGAACTCCAGCTGCTTCTCGTTCATGTACTCGGCTTCCGGCATGGCCATCAGCTCGGGTTCGGTCAGGTCGCGGCCCGCCTTGGTTTTCCAGGCGTTGGCCAGCTTGGGGTCTGCTTTCGCGGCAGGCTTCACAGCATTCATAGGTTCAGGATAGGGTTTAGCCGAAGGCTTGGGAGGAGAAAAGCGCTCAGCAAAACTGGCGGTGGAACTGACCGGTCCGCTGCCACTGCGCGGGCGGCTGATGGAGGACACCGGCGGGCTCACCGCAGCTTTCACGGCGGCGGGTTTTTCGGTCGCCTTGTCAGCACTCTTGCCGGCAGCGCTTTTGGCACCTGCTGGCTTCTTGGCGGATTCCGCATCGGACTCCAGACTGGAATCGGAAGTCTTGGCCGGGGTCTTGCTCACGGTCGGTCTCCTCACCACAACGCACGTGAAAGGGCGGTTATACCCCGCGGTAGCGCTTGATTGTGGTGCACATGCCACGTCACGGGCCGGGTCGGGGCGCGCGGATTGTAGCCACGCGGTCTGAGTTCACGGTAAGACCTTTTTCCACTGCTTTCAAGCAACGGCCATGTGTTGGCGAGGACCGTGTCAAAACTGCCGGCAACGCAGCCGCGGCCGGCCTCAGGCAACACAGCCTTCCAGGCCTTGCAGCAGGATTTCCTTGGGCAGGTCGATGCCGATGAACACCATCTTGCTGACCTTGGCTTCGCCTGGCGCCCATTTCGGCCCCAGGTCGCTGCCCATCAGCTGGTGCACGCCCTGGAAGATGACCTTGCGCTCGCTGCCCTTGACGTTCAGCACACCCTTGTAGCGCAGCATCTTGGGGCCGTAGACCTGCACGATGGCGCCCAGGAAGTCTTCCAGCTTGGTCGGCGACAGCGGCTTGGTGGCGCGGAAGACAAAGGACTTCACGTCGTCGTCGTGCTGGTGGTGGTGCGGGTGGTCGCAGTGCTCGCCATGTTCGTGGTCATGGTGGTCATGGCCGTGGTGATCGTGCGCGTGGTCATGGCCGCCGTCGTTCAGGAACTCCGGGTCGATGTCCAGCTTGGCATTCAGGTTGAAGCCCTTCAGGTCGAACACGCTGGCCAGCGGCACTTCGCCGAAGTGCACCCGCTGCTGCGGCGCGCGCGGGTTCATGTGCTTCAGGCGGTGGGCCAGCGCATCGGCCGATGCTTCGTCGACCAGGTCGGTCTTGCTGATGAAGATCTGGTCGGCAAACCCGACCTGGCGCTGGGCTTCCACGCGGTCGTTGAGCTGCTGGTCTGCGTGCTTGGCGTCGACCAGCGTCAGGATGGAGTCCAGCTGGTAGCTCTCGGCGACCTCGTCGTCCATGAAAAAGGTCTGGGCGACCGGGCCCGGGTCGGCCAGGCCGGTGGTCTCGATCACCACGCGCTCGAAATCCAGCTCGCCTTTGCGGCGGCGCGCTGCCAGGTCGGCCAGCGTGGTGCGCAAATCTTCGCGGATGGTGCAGCAGACGCAGCCATTGTTCATCTGGATCACCTGCTCCTTGGTCTCGGTGACCAGGATGTCGGTGTCGATGTTTTCCTCGCCGAACTCGTTTTCGATCACGGCAATCTTCTGGCCGTGGGCTTCCGTCAGCACGCGCTTGAGCAGGGTGGTCTTGCCCGAGCCGAGGAAGCCGGTGAGGATGGTCGCAGGAATCAGGGACATGGCGGCGCTTCTGTAGGTGAAGGGTTTCGGTCGCGGGGCTTCTCGCGGAGCAGGCCCCGGATCGGCGTCACTTTGGGGTCAGTCTGGCATTTTCAATGCCCTGCCGGGTTTGCGCTGGCGCCGGGGTTTGGCCGGCAGGGCCAGCCATGGACAGCGCCGATTCCAACGCTGAATGATTGCCCGTTTCTTGCTTGCATTTGCCTTGCCTGGCGCGGGGGGGCGGACTCTGAGGCCTGACCCCGGCGCTGTCAAGCCGAACTCGCGCCGCTGCCCTGCGGCTGAAAAACGAATCGAGTATTCTCCCGCTTCCTCCACTGCCGGCACCCCTTGTGTCCGAACCCCAGTCTCCCCGGCCCCCGCGGCCGGGTCATGCCGCTGCCGGCGCCGCCCAGCGCGCCGGCTCCGAAAGCGGTGGCCGCAGCTTGTTCGAGCGCGTGGTCGAATTCCTCTCTCCTGGACCGGATTCCAAGGCCGAGCTGATCGAAACCCTGGCCAGCGCCGAGCAGCGCGAGCTGATCGAGCCGCAGTCGCGGGCGATGCTGGAAGGCGTGCTGCGCCTGGCCGACATGGCCGCCGGTGACGCCATGGTCGCCGCCCCGCGCATGGACGTGCTGGACATCGGCATGAGCTACGAGACCTTGCTGGCCGAGGTCATCGCCACCGGCCACTCGCGCTTCCCGGTCACCGAAGGCGGGCGCGACAACATCATCGGCATCCTGCTGAGCAAGGACTTGCTCAAGCTGCAGCGGGCGCCCGAGCTGAACCTGCGCACCCTGCTGCGCCCGGCGATCTTCGTGCCGGAGTCCAAGAGCCTGAACGAGCTGCTGCGCGACTTCCGCTCGAACCGCAATCACCTGGCCATCGTGATCGACGAGTTCGGCACCACGGCAGGGCTGATCACCATCGAGGACGTGCTGGAAGTCATCGTCGGCCAGATCGAGGACGAGTTCGACGATGCCGACGCGCCCAGCGGTGTCTACACGCTGGCCGACGGCAGCTACCGCGTGGCCGGCGACGCCGAGATTGCCGCCGTCAACGAAGCCCTGGTGCTGACGCTGCCGGAACAGGATTTCGACACCATCGGCGGGCTGATCGCCCACGAGCTGGGCCATGTGCCGCAGCGCGGCGAGACGGTGATGACCCACGGCCTGAGCTTCAGCGTGATGCTGACCCGTGGCGGCGCGGTGCGCTGGTTCAAGGTGCGGCGCGCGCCGAACGGCGTCATCGCCGAAGACGCCGCGTGAGGGGCCGGCTGGCCGCGCCTGCGTGGCGCCCGGGTCTGCTGATGCTGGCCGCGGGCGCGTTGCAGGTCGCGTCGTTTGCGCCGCTGGGCTGGTGGTGGCTGCAGCCGCTGTGCCTGGCCTTGCTGGCAGGGAACGTGCAGCGTGCCACGCCACGCCGCGCCGCCTGGGCCGGCTGGTGCTACGGCCTGGGCTGGCTGGTGGCCGGCCTGTGGTGGCTCTACATCAGCATGCACGACTTTGGCGGCATGCCCATGCCGCTGGCCGCGCTTGCGGTGCTGCTGCTGGCCGGGCTGCTGTCGCTCTACCTCGCGCTGGCGATGGCCGCCGCTGCCTGGTTGGGCCTTGGGCATTCGCCGCTGCTGCGCGGCCTAGTGTTCGCCGCCTGCTGGCTGATGGCCGAGCTGGCGCGGGCGCAGTTGCTCACCGGCTTCCCGTGGATCGCCTCGGGCTATGCCCACAGCGAGGGCTTGCTGGCGCCGCTCGCGCCTTGGGTGGGTGTTTACGGCATGGGCGCGGTGGCTGCACTGCTGGCTGCTGCATTGGCCGCTCTGGCGACCGCGCCGCGCCGCGCGCCGGCCTTGGTCGCGGTGGCGCTGCTGCTGCCGGTGTTCGGCTGGCTGGCGCCGAAGGAGTTCACCCAGCCCGCCGGCGAGTTGACGGTCAGCCTGCTGCAACCCAACGTGCCGCAGGACATCAAGTTCGACCCCGAGCGCTTTGGCGAGAACATGGCCGCGCTGCAGGCGCAGTTGCTGAGCGCGACCGGCCAACTGGTTGTCACACCCGAATCGGTGCTGCCGGTGCCGCGGGCCGACCTGGACCCGGCCTACTGGGCCTCGCTGGTCCAGCCGTTTTCGCAGGGCGAGCGCGCCGCCCTGATCGGCACCTTCCTGGGTGACGCGCAGCAAGGCTATGTCAACTCAATGGCCGGCGTCTCGGCCCGGCAACTCGCCAGCGGTTCCTTCTACGGCTATGGCAAGCGACACCTGCTGCCGTTTGGCGAATTCATTCCGCCCGGCTTTGGCTGGTTCGTTGAGCTGATGCAGATCCCACTGGGCGATCAGGCCCACGGCACCAACGAAGCGGTGTTCGAGGTCGGCGGCCAGCGCGTGCGGCCGCTGATCTGCTACGAGGACCTGTTTGGCGAGGACTTCGCCGGCAGCGCCATCGGACCGCAGTCGGCCACGATGTTCGTCAACGCCAGCAACCTGGCCTGGTTCGGCAAGCACATGATGCAGGAGCAGCACCTGCAGTTCTCGCAGCTGCGGGCGATGGAATTCCAGCGCCCGCTGGTGCGCGCGACCAACACCGGCATGACGGCGGCCATCGACCACCACGGCGTCGTCACCCAGGCGCTGCCCGCCTGGACCACCGGCGTGCTGGACGTGACGGTGCAGGGCCGCCAGGGCGACACACCGTATGCGCGCTGGCTCAGCCGCTGCGGGCTGTGGCCGCTGTGGGTGCTGGTCGCGGCCGTGCTGCTGGCCGCACGGCTGATGCCGCGGCGGGAGGGCACATCCCCCACTCGCGCCTCTGCAGTCGACACTTAGAATCGATTCTCCTGACGCCGTCCTGCGGCTCCTAGGCTTGGCCATGCGCTGCGGCGCGCGTGGCCGCCGCTTCCTGTGCCCACCATGCTCAGCTTCCAGCAACTCATTCTTCGCCTCCAGGACTACTGGGGCCAGCAAGGCTGTGCCTTGCTGCAGCCCTATGACATGGAGGTTGGCGCCGGCACCAGCCACACCGCCACCTTCCTGCGCGCGCTCGGCCCCGAGCCGTGGAAGGCCGCCTATGTGCAGCCCAGCCGCCGCCCCAAGGACGGCCGCTATGGCAACAACCCGAACCGGCTGCAGCACTACTACCAGTTCCAGGTCGTGCTCAAGCCCGCACCGGCCAACATCCTGGAGCTCTACCTCGGCTCGCTAGCAGCGCTGGGCTTCGACCTGAAGAAGAACGACGTGCGCTTCGTCGAGGACGATTGGGAGAATCCGACGCTGGGCGCCTGGGGACTGGGCTGGGAGGTCTGGCTCAACGGCATGGAAGTCACCCAGTTCACCTACTTCCAGCAGGTCGGCGGCATCGACTGCAAGCCCATCACCGGCGAGATCACCTACGGGCTGGAGCGGCTGGCGATGTACCTGCAGGGCGTGGAAAACGTCTATGACCTTGTGTACACGGACGGCCTGAAATACGGGGACGTGTTCCTGCAGAACGAGGTCGAGCAGTCGACCTACAACTTCGAGCACAGCAACGTCGAGTTCCTGCTGCAGGCCTTTAGCGCACACGAAGGCAATGCCCAGCAGCTGATTGGCGCGCAACTGGCGCTGCCGGCCTATGAGCAGGTGCTGAAGGCCGTGCACACCTTCAACCTGCTGGACGCGCGTGGTGCGATCAGCGTGACCGAGCGCGCCGCCTACATCGGCCGCACTCGCAACCTGGCGCGCGCCGTCGCGTCCAGTTACCTGGACAGCCGCGCCCGCCTGGGCTTCCCGATGGCACCCAAGGCCTGGGCTGAAGAGGTGCAAGCCCAGCTGGTGGCCAAGGCCGAAGCGGAAACCAAGAAAAACGATTCGAAGAAGGCGGCTTGAGCACCATGACCACCCAGAACCTGCTCGTCGAACTCTTCGTCGAAGAACTGCCGCCCAAGGCGCTGAAGAAACTCGGCCAATCCTTTGCCGGCACGCTGGCCGACAGCCTGAAGGCGCAAGGCCTGGCCACGGCCACCAGTGTGGCCACAGCCTACGCCTCGCCGCGCCGGCTGGCGTTGCACCTGACGGAAGTCGCCAACAAGGCGGCGGACAAGCCGGTTCAGCACAAGCTGATGCCGGTCGCCGTGGCGCTGACGGCGACGGGCGAAGCCACGCCCGCGCTGCTGAAGAAGCTGCAGGCGCTGGGCCTGGGCGCCGAGGTGCTGCCCCAGGTGCAGCGCCGGGTGGACGGCAAGGCCGAAACCCTGTTCCTGGACATGCAGGCCGAAGGCGTGGCGCTGGAGCCCGGCCTTCAGAAGGCACTGGACGAAGCGCTGGCCAGGCTGCCCATCCCCAAGGTCATGACCTACCAGCTGGCCGACGGCTGGAGCGACGTCAAGTTCGTGCGCCCGGCCCACGGCCTGGTCGCGCTGCATGGCGAACAGGTGCTGAAGCTCGCGGCGCTGGGCCTCACGGCCGGCCGCGAGACGCAAGGCCACCGCTTCGAGGCTGCCGTCAGCCCGGTGGTGCTCAACAGCGCCGACAGCTACGCCACGCAGCTGCGCGAGCAGGGTGCAGTGATCGCCAGCTTCGACGAGCGGCGCGACGAGATCCGCCGCCAGCTGGATGCCGCCGCCGCCAAGCTCGGCCTGAAGCCCATCGAGGACGACGCGCTGCTGGACGAAGTGACGGCGCTGGTCGAGCGGCCGAACGTGCTGACCTGCCAGTTCGAGGCCGAGTACCTGGCCGTGCCGCAGGAATGCCTGATCCTGACGATGAAGGCCAACCAGAAGTACTTCCCACTGCTCGACGGCCACGGCAAGCTGACCAACCGCTTCCTGCTGGTCAGCAACATCAGCCCCGAAGACGCCAGCGCGGTGATCGGTGGCAACGAGCGCGTGGTGCGCCCGCGCCTGGCCGACGCCAAGTTCTTCTTCGACCAGGACCGCAAGAAGACGCTGGCCTCGCGCGTGCCGGGCCTGGCCAAGGTGGTCTACCACGGCAAGCTCGGCACGCAAGGCGAGCGCAGCGAGCGCGTGGCCCGCATTGCGCACGAGATCGTGCAGCAGCTGCGCATGGCCGTGTACCCGTACACCGTGCTGGCCAAGGACGAGCTGGACATGCTCGAACACAAGGCCCACGAAGCCGCGCTGCTGGCCAAGACCGATCTTCTGACCGACATGGTCGGCGAGTTCCCCGAGCTGCAAGGCATCATGGGCGGCTACTACGCCCGGGCCGAGGGCCTGCGCGACGGCGTGGCCATCGCCATCGAGGACCACTACAAGCCGCGTTTTGCCGGCGACACGCTGCCGCGCAACCACACCGGCACGGTGCTGGCGCTGGCCGACAAGCTGGAGACGCTGATCGGCCTGTTCGGCATCGGCCAGCTGCCCACCGGCGACAAGGACCCGTTTGCACTGCGCCGCCATGCGCTGGGCGTGATCCGGCTGCTGATCGAGAAGAACCTGTCGCTGGAACTGCCGGCACTGGTCAAGGCCGCGGTGCCGGTCTTCGGCGAGCTGATCCAGGACCCGAGCGCCGCTTTAGGCACCTTCCTGGCCGACCGCCTGGCCGTGGGCCTGCGCGACCAGGGCTACAGCGCGCAGGAGGTGGACGCCGTGCTGGCGCTCGCGCCTGCGCGCCTGGGCGACGTGCCGCGCCGGCTTGAAGCGGTGCGCGCGTTTGCCGCGCTGCCGGAAGCGGCTTCGCTGGCTGCGGCCAACAAGCGCGTCGGCAACATCCTGAAGAAGGTCGAAGGCACGCTGCCGACCGAGGTCTCCGCCGAGCTGCTGAAGGAGCCTGCCGAGCAGGCGCTGGCCGCCACGCTGGCCGAGCTGGGCCCCAAGGCCGACGCGTTGTTCGACGCGCACGACTACGCCGCCAGCCTGCAGGCGCTGGCCGGGCTGAAGGCGCCGGTGGATGCGTTTTTCGATGACGTGATGGTCAACGCCGAAGACCTGGCGCTGCGCAACAACCGCCTGGCTTTGCTGGGCCGGCTGCACGCGGCGATGAACCGCGTGGCCGACCTGTCGCGCCTGGCGAGTTGAGCGACTGAACCTTCATCACCATGCAAGCGCCCAAGCTCATCATCATCGGCCGCGACGGCATCCTCAATCGCTTCCGCGAGGACCACGTCAAGGAGCCCGACGAATGGGAGCCGATTCCCGGCGCGCTGGAGGCGGTGGCGCAGCTCAACCATGCCGGCTGGCACGTGGTGCTGGCGACCAACCAGTCCGGCATCGGCCGCGGGCTGGTCGACATGGCTTCGGTCAATGCGGTGCACCAGCACATGATGAAGCTGCTGATGGCCAAGGGTGGCCGCATCGACGCGGTCTTCTTCTGCCCGCACGCCCCCGAAGAGGCCTGCGACTGCCGCAAGCCGCTGCCGGGCATGATGCATGACATTGCGCTGCGCTACGGCGTGGACCTGAAGCTGGTGCCGATGGTGGCCGACACGCTGCGCGACCTCGAAGCCGCGCGCGCGGCAGGCTGCCCGCCGCACCTGGTGCGCAGCGGCCGCGCCACGCTGGTCACCGAGGCCGAACTGGCGCAGTGGATGGCCGCGGTGCCCAGCACCGAGGTGCATGACGACCTGGCCTCCTTCGCTCGCTGGCTGCTCGCGAAAGAAGCTGCCCAAAAGCTGCTCCACCCGGCCGGCACGCACGGCCAGCGGGCGCCCGCCGCGGGCCTGAAGCCCAGCGTTTGAAATTAGAACCCGCAAGGCAGGAGCCTGGAAGTACATGCAACGTTTGGGATGGATGATTCGATCGGCCCTGTTTTTCCTCTGGATGACCGTCACGGTCATCCCCTGGGCGCTGGCCGTGGTGCTGGTCTCGGTGGTGATGAAGGGCACGCCGCTGTACTGGATGTGCGCCGGCTGGCTGAGCACTGCGATCTGGGGCGCCAAGGTGATCTGCGGCGTGAAGTACCGCATCACCGGCATGGAACACGTGCCGACCGCGGCCGACAGCAAGGCTGCCGTGATCCTGGCGCCCAAGCACCAGTCGACCTGGGAGACCTTCGCCTTCCCGGCGATCATGCCGCACCCGCTGTGCTATGTGTTCAAGCGCGAGCTGTTGTGGATCCCATTCTTCGGCTGGGCCATCGGCAGCCTGGACATGATCCACATCGACCGCAGCAAGCGCAACCAGGCCTGGAGCAAGGTGGCCGAGCAGGGCCAGCAGCACATGGCCAAGGGCAACTGGGTCATCATGTTCCCGGAGGGCACACGCTCGGCTCGCGGCGAGCAGGGCGACTACAAGACCGGTGCCTCGCGGCTGGCCATCACGGCCGGCGTGCCTGTCGTGCCGATCGCCGTCAGCTCGGCCAAGTGCTGGCCACGCAAGAGCTTCCTGCTGCGCCCCGGCATGATCGACGTCTCCATTGGCCCGCCCATCCCCTCCGTTGGCCGCAAGCCCGACGAATTGATGCGCGAAGTCGAAGCCTGGATCGAAACCGAGATGCGGCGCATCGACCCCGAAGCCTACGCAAGCCGTTGAGTCACTAGAATCGCCGCTCATGGCCCCCCGCCGTGACGCCGCCTTGCCGCGCCAGATGTCCTTGTTCGACCTGATCGACGCGGCGTTCCCGTCGCTGACCGGCGCGTTCACCGCGCCGTCAACCCCGGCACCAGCCGCGCTGTCCCAGCCCCCAGCTGTCCAGCCCCCACCGCCTGCGCCGCCCCCCGGCCCGCGGCCGTTCGATTACACCCATGCCAAGGCCGACCGCGAGATCCGGCTGGGCGACTGCCGGGTGGGCTACCTGCTGCGCCGTGCGCGCCGAAAATCCATCGGCTTTTCCATCGGGCCGGACGGGCTGGCCGTCAGCGCGCCGCGCTGGGTCGGCATTGGCGACATCGAGCAGGCGCTGCGCGACAAGTCCGGCTGGATCCTGCGCAAGCTGGCCGAGCAGCGCGAGCGCGGCCGCCGGCTGCAGGCTGCGCGCATCGAATGGCATGACGGCACCAGCCTGCCTTACCTCGGCGAGACCTTGATCGTCGTGCTGGACCCGCGCGCCACCGGTGCCCGCCTGAACAGCGACGCCCAGGCCTTGCCCGGCGTGCCGCGGCTCACGCTGCACCTGGGCCTGTCGCACAACGCCAGCGCCGAGCAGATCCGCGACACGGTGCAGGCCTGGCTGCAGCGCGAAGCCCGCAAGCTGTTCGAAGAACGCTGCGCCCACTTCGCGCAGCGCCTGGGCGTGCGGGTCACGCGCATGCGGCTGTCGTCGGCACAGACGCGCTGGGGCAGCGCCTCGGCCGATGGCTCGATCCGCCTGAACTGGCGGCTGGTGCACTTCGGCCTGTCGGTGATCGACTATGTCGTGGCGCACGAACTCGCCCACCTGCGCGAGATGAACCACAGCCCGGCCTTCTGGGACGTGGTGCGTTCGGTCATCCCGGACCTGGATGAGCGCAAGGCGCAGTTGCGCTCGCCGGTGGTGCCGCTGCTGGACTGATCAGCCGGCGGCGGGGTCGCGTGCCCGCTCCAGCCGGTAGGCAAACTGCGCGCGGGTCAAGCCCAGCCGGCGCGCCGCCGCTGCCAGGTTGCCATGTTCTGCCTCGGCGGCCTCGTTGAGCAGCCGCCGCTCCAGCGCCTCGAGCGAAAACGGGCCGCCGCCTGCGCCGTCGCCGGTGCTGCCATTGAGCGCGCCGCTGAGCAACGCCAGCAGTTGCCGCGGTTCGCCGCCGTCCCTGGCCGTGGTCAGCGTGCCATGTGCGCCGATGGCCAGCAGGGCCGCGTCGCTGAGCTGTTCGCGGCGGAACATGTGGGCCACGTCGATGGCGGCGCCGTCCTCGGCCGAGATCACGCCCCGCTCGATCAGGTTCTGCAGCTCGCGGATGTTGCCGGGAAACGCGTAGTGCAGCATTGCGCGCACGGCGCGCTGCGTGAAGCCGGTCGGGTGGCGGCCGTGGCGCGCGGCTTCGCGGCGCAGGAAGTGGTTCATCAGCAGCGGCACGTCGTCGCGCCGCTCGCGCAGCGGCGGCAGGTGGATCGGGTAGACGTTCAGCCGGTAGTAGAGGTCTTCGCGAAAACGCCCGCCGCGCACCTCCTCCTGCAGGTCGACATTGGTGGCCGCCACCACGCGCACGTCCACGCGCAGGGTGCGGGTGCCGCCCACCCGTTCCACCTCGCCCTCCTGCAGCGCGCGCAGCAGCTTGCCCTGGCTGACCAGGCTCAGCGTGCCGATCTCGTCGAGGAACAGGGTGCCGCCATCGGCGCGCTCGAAACGGCCGGGGCGCGACTGGCTGGCGCCGGTGAAGGCGCCGCGCTCGACCCCAAACAGCTCGCTTTCGATCAGGGTTTCGGGGATGGCGGCACAGTTCACCGCGACAAAGGGCTGCTCGGCGCGCGCGCTGATGCGGTGCAGCCGGCGTGCAAAAGCCTCCTTGCCGACGCCTGACTCGCCGGTGAACAAGACCGTGGCGCGGGTGGCGGCCACGCGGGCGAGCTGGTGGCAGGCCGAGTTGAAGGCCGAAGACGCGCCGACGATCTGGTGGTGGTCGTCGCCGGTGGCTGCGGCCGGCGCCTGGCTGGCCATCATGTTGGCCAGCGGGCGCGTTTCGTCGGCCGAGCCAGCTTGCGCGGCGCCCAGCCGGCGGAAGTCCTTGGCCTCCAGGTAGCGCAAGTCTTCGCTGACGTCGCCCCAGGCAGCGGCATGGCGGCCCACCACGCGGCAAGCGCTGGCGCCCATCGAGCGGCATTCGATCTCGCGGAAGACCACCAGCTGGCCGAACAGGCTGGTCACATAGCCGGTGGCATAGCCCACCTGCGACCAGCAGGCAGCCTCGGTGCCGATGCCGTAGGCGCTGATGTGCTCGTCGTCCTCGCTGGAATGCTCCCAGAGGAATTCGCCTTCGTAGGTGCCGCCGTCGATGTCGAAGGCAAAGCTCAGCGGCGTGACCTTGACCGCGCCTTCCAGCGCATGCAGCCGGGTGCCGGCCATGAAGACATTGGCGGCTTCGCCCTGCGGCCAGCGCTCGCGCACCAGCTGCGCGTCGCGGGCGCCGGCCACGTAGCCCGCGCGGGTCAGCAGGCCGCGGGCCCGCTCGGTGCCCAGCGTGTCGATCAACTCGCGCCGCATGTGGCCCATGGCCGAGCTGTGCATCAACAGCATGCGCTGGTCGTTCAGCCAGATCCGGCCATCGCCGGGCGAGAAGAACAAGGACTCGGTCAGGTCGGCGAGCGTGGGCGCCTGGTCGTCGACGTAGTGGCCGCTGTCGCCGCGCCGCAGCATCGCGCCGGTCTGCCGGGCCACCTCGGCGAGGGAAATGCGCGGGGGCTTGGCCATGCTTGCCTGTTCATCAAATCATCAATACCGCGGGTCGCGGCGAGCTGAAATTGTTTTCATTTCATAAATATTCAGCCTCCGGTAAAACCCTTTGATGCGCCGCAATACTGGGTACAAGGGTAAGTGCCTGGTTGGGTAATGGTTTCACTGTGAAAACAAAGCGCGGCAGGGCGGCCATGCCGGCGCTGCGGCTGCCGCAGCGCAGGTCCATGGCACAGGCGTTGCAAATTGGGCTTGAGCGAGCCGTGCCTCGCCTGCACCAGCCAAGCGCCAGGAAGCCCCAACCCATGACCATGACGACGACCTCTCTTCTTCAAGCTGCGCCGTGGCGCGAGCATGTGTTCAGCGGTGGCTGGCGCGAGGCCTCGGCGGCGGCCGACGTGGTCGAGCCGGCCACCGGCGAAACCCTGGTCCGTGTCGGCCTGGCCTCGCCCGGCGACGTGGCCGGTGCGGCACAGGCTGCCGCAGCCGCCCAGCAGTCCTGGGCCGCGATGGCGCCGCGCGAGCGCGCTGCGGTATTCCACCGGGCCGCGGCGCTGTTCCAGCAGCATTTTGATGAGCTGGCGCTCTACGTGACCCGCGAAACCGGCGGCATCCTGCCCAAGGGCCAGCATGAAGTGCGTGAAGCAGTGGCCTTCTGCCAGATTGCCGCTGCGATGCCGCTGCAGGCCCAGGGCCAGGTGCTGCCCGCCACGCCAGGCCGCCTCAGCCTGGCCCGGCGAGTGCCGCACGGTGTGATCGGCGTGATCTCGCCGTTCAACTTCCCATTGGTCCTGACGCTGCGCGTGGTGGCGCCAGCGCTGGCCGCGGGCAATGCGGTGATCGTCAAGCCGGACCCGCGCACGCCGGTCAGCGGCGGCTTCCTGATGGCCCGTATCTTCGAGTTGGCTGGGCTGCCAGCCGGCGTGCTGCATGTGCTGCCGGGCGGGGCCGAGGTCGGTGAGGCGCTGGTGACCGATCCCCAGGTGGCGATGATCTCCTTCACCGGCTCGGTCGGCGTGGGCCGCCACATCGGCCAGCTGGCGGGGCAGCACCTGAAGAAGGTGTCGCTGGAGCTGGGCGGCAGCAATTCGCTGATCGTGCTGGACGACGCCGACCTGGACATCGCCGCCAGCAACATTGCCTGGGGCGCCTGGCTGCACCAGGGCCAGATCTGCATGGCCAGCAACCGGGTGCTGGTGCACGCCGCCATCGCGCCTGCCATTGCGGAGCGCCTGGTGGCCAAGGCCAGGCAATTGCCGGTGGGCAATGGCGCCACCGGCCAGGTCGCCATCGGCCCGTTGATCGATGCCCGCCAGCGCGACCGGGTGCACGCCGCGGTCATGGCCAGCGTGCAGGCCGGTGCCCAGTTGCTGGCCGGTGGCCAGTACGAGCAGCTGTTCTACCAGCCCACGGTGCTGGCCGGCGTGCGGCCCGGCATGCCCACCTTCGACCACGAGACCTTCGGCCCGGTGGTCAACCTGGTCAGCTTCCAGACCGACGAAGAGGCGGTGGCCCTGGCCAACCTCGGCCAGGGCGGCCTGGCGGCCGGCGTCATCTCGGCCTCGGTGGGCCGGGCACTGGCGCTGGGCCGGCAGCTGCGCGCCGGCATGGTCCACATCAACGACCAGACGGTGAACGACGACGCGGTGAACCCCTTCGGCGGCCCTGGCATCGCCGGCAATGGCAGCTCGCACGGCGGCCCTGGCGACTGGGAGCAGTTCTCCACCTGGCAATGGCTGACGGTGAAGGACGCCGCCACGCCGTTCCCGTTCTGATGCCTCGCCCACACATTCCAAGGAGACAGCCGTGAATTTCCAAGGCAAGACCATCGTCATCACCGGCGCCTGTTCCGGCATCGGCGCCGAGACCGCCCGTTTGATGCGTCTGAAGGGCGCCCGCGTGATCGGCATGGACCGCAATGCGCCGACCCTCACGCTGGACGGCTTCATCAAGGTCGATCTGGCGGAGCAGGCCGCGATCGATGCGGCCTTCCGGCAACTGCCCGAACGCTTCGACGCGCTGTGTAACGTGGCCGGCGTGCCTGGCACCGCGCCGGTCGACCTGGTGGCGCGCGTCAATTACCTGGGCCTGCGCCACCTCTGCGGCCTGGCGCTGGAGCGCCTGCCGGCCGGCGGCGCCATCGTCAACATCGCCTCCATCCTCGGCGCCGAATGGCCTGCGCGTCTGGCGCAGCACAAGGCGCTGGCCGAGGCCACCAGCTTCGAGGCCGGCCTGGCCTTCCTGGCCCGGCACCCGGTGCCGCAGGAAAGCTGTTACCAGTACTTCAAGGAAGCGCTGATCGTCTGGAACGCCGTGCAGTCGCAGCCATGGTTCCTGAGCAAGGGGGTGCGCATGAACTGTGTCGCCCCCGGGCCGGTGATGACACCCATCCTGGGCGATTTCGTGCAGATGCTGGGCGAGGAACGGGTGCAGAAGGACGCGCACCGGATGAAGCGCCCGGCCCTGGCCGACGAGATCGCGCCGGTGGTGGCCTTTCTGTGCGCCGATGAATCGCGCTGGGTCAGCGGCGTCAACCTGCCGGTCGACGGCGGCCTCGCCTCGACCTACCTCTGATCCCAGGCCAGGGACGGAACAAGGCCGGCGCACCAGCACCCGGCCGAAGCAAGCGGCGCACCAGAAGCCGTTCGACTCAAAACCACGGAGACTCCCATGCAACCCACCCGTCGCGTGATCGCGGTGGCGGCCGCGCTCGCGCTGCCCGCTGCCAGCCACGCCTTCCAGATCGACATGCCGGACGACAGCGAGCTGAAGCTGCGCCTGGACCTGACGCCAAAGTACAGCGCCGGCTACCGGCTGAAGGACCCTTCGGCCGCGCTGACCCGGTTCGACGTGGCGGCCGATCCAGGCACCGTCAACGAGGACGATGGCGACCACAATTTCAAGAAGGGACTGATCTCCAGCCGCTGGGACCTGCTCGGCGAACTGGACCTGACCGGGCCGAGCTACGGCATGCGGCTGTCGGGCAGCGCCTGGCACGACAGCGTCTACCTGCGCCCCAGCAGCTACGGCGGCACCCCGATCTATGCAGGCGGCGTGCCCATTGGCGCCAGCACCTCGAGCTCGAACAACTTCAGCGACCAGGCTGCCAACGAATTCCTGCCCGACACGGTGCGCCAGCACGGCCGCGGCAGCGAGCTGCTGGACGCCTTCGTCTATGCCAAAGGCGACCTCGCCGGCATGAAGGCCACGCTGCGTGTCGGCCGCCACACGCTGCAGTGGGGCGAGAGCGTGTTCTTCGGCCAGAACGGCATTGCCAACGCCCAGGGGCCGGTGGACGTGGCCAAGATCGTCTCGGTGCCGGGCTGGCAGTTCAAGGAAGTGCTGCTGCCGGTCGAGCAGGTCTCCGGCTCGCTGCAGGTGGCCGAGGGCGTGTCGCTGGGGGCCTATTACCAACTGCGCTGGCGGCCCAGCAGGATTCCCGGCGTCGGCAGCTATTTTTCCAACCAGGACTACGTCGGCACCGGCACGGTGAACTTCGGCGTCGATGGCAATGGCAACCCCATCCTGCTGGCCTACGACAAGCACCAGGACCTGCGGCCGCGCAACAACGGCCAGGGCGGCCTGCAATTGCGCTTCAGCCCCACCGGCAGCGACTACGAGTTCGGCCTCTACGCTGCGCAATACCACGACAAGACGCCGGCCGTGCCGGTGTTCGACTTCGTCAACGGCAACGTGCACCTGGCCTATGCAGAGGACGTGCGCACAGTGGGCGCCAGCGTCACCTCGTCGCTCGGCCAGCTCAACTGGGCCGTCGAAGGTTCGCTGCGCTTCAATGCGCCGCTGACCAGCGATCCGGCCGTGCTGGGCCTGGGCCCGGTGCTCACCTGCGGCAATTCCAGTGCCGACCCCTGCTACGCCGTGGGCCGCACGGCGCACCTGCAGGCCTCGGGCATCTACGTGCTGCAGCCGGGCGACTTGTGGGGAGGCGGTGCCGTGGTCGGCGAGCTGGCCTACAACCGCAGGCTGACGGTGACGAAGGACATTTTCGCCGCGGCCGATGGCGCCAGCCAAGGCATCGGCGGCCTGGACCCGAACTCCACCAAGGGCGCGTTCGCCTTCCGCATGATCTTCGAGCCGCAGTACTTCCAGGTACTGCCGGGCCTGGACCTCTCGGTCCCGGTGGGCGTGGGCTACAACTTCGGCGGCCGTTCCTCGGCCATCTTCAACTTCGCCGGCGGCGCCAGCAGTGCGGGCGACTACAGCATCGGCCTGAAGGGCACCTACCAGAACGACTGGAAGCTGGCGCTGACCTACACCGACTACTTCGGTACCGCCAAGACCTTCACCGAAACACTCGTCGCCGGCAGCGGCTCGCCGCGCCAGCTCACTTTCGGCCAGTCGCTGAAGGACCGGGCCTACGTCGCCTTCAGCGTTTCGCGCACCTTCTGAACCGCGCTCCACGGAGTATTCGCATGATCCGCAAGCAATTCCACGCATCCCTGCTGGCCGCCGCTGTGGCGCTGGCCTGGGCCGGCAATGCCGGCGCCGCCGTTTCGGCCGACGAAGCCGCACGCCTCAAGACCACGCTGACCCCGCTGGGTGCCGAGCGCGCCGGCAACAAGGATGGCAGCATCCCCGCCTGGGACGGCGGCGTGACCAAGGCACCCGCAGGCTACAAGCCCGGCGAGCCACGGCCAGACCCCTTCCCCGGCGAGAAGCCGCTCTACGCCATCAGCGCGAAGAACATGGCGCAATACGACGCGCGGCTGAGCGACGGCGTCAAGGCGCTGATGAAGCGCTACCCCGACTTCCGCATCGATGTCTACCCGACGCACCGCAGCGCTGCGGCGCCGCAATGGGTCTACGACAACACCTTCAAGAACGCCACGCGGGCCAAGCTGGTCGATGACGGCCAGGGCACCGAAGGCGCCTACGGCGGCACGCCATTCCCCATCCCCAAGGATGGCGACGAAGTGTTCCAAAACCACCGCCTGGCCTGGACCGGCACCTACATCCAGGCCCCGGTGCGGGTCTGGGTCGTCACCGCCGATGGCCGCCGCGCCATGGCCTCCGGTGGCACGCAGAGCTTTCGCAAGCAGTACTACGACCCCGAGGGCAGCCTGGAGAAATTCGACGGCTACTCCCAGCTCGGCAAGTTCTCCGTCAGCGAGCCGGGCTCCAAGGCCGGCGAGGCCATCCTGGCGCACGACAACCTGAACGCCGGCAACCCGCGCGGCCTGTGGCAATACCTGGTGGGCCAGCGGCGCGTGCGCAAGGCGCCGTCCGTGGCCTATGACACGCCCGACTCGGTGACCTCCGGCATCGGCCTGTTCGACGAAGCCTTCATGCTCTTCGGCCCGAACGACAAGCACAAGCTCAAGCTGATCGGCAAGCGCGAGCTCTACATCCCCTACAACAACAACCGCGCCGCCTCCGCCAAGGTGGCGGACCTGGTCACGCCCAACACGCTCAACCCCAGCCTGGTGCGCTGGGAGCTGCACCGCGTGTGGGAAGTGGAAGCCACGCTGGCCGAGGGCAAGCGCCACGTGGTGCCCAAGCGCAAGTACTACATCGACGAAGACTCCTGGCAGATCATCCTGTTCGACGGCTGGGACGCCAAGGGTGAACTCTGGCGCACCAACTACACGCTCACGCTGCTGGCGCCCGACATCCCGGCGCTGGTGGGCAACATGTTCTGGGGCGGCTACGACCTGCAGACCGGCGCCTACTACCTGAACATGGCCAGCAACGAACTGCCTGCGCAGTACAAGCCGGTGCCGCCACTGCCGCGCTCGTTCTTCAGCCCAGAAGAACTGGCCAACGAAGGCGCAAGATGAAACCCCCACGCTCCCTTCCGGTCCGCGCCCTGCAGGCCGCGCCGGACCAGCGGCCCGGCCCCTCGCCAGGCACAAACAGTCCACTGGACTGTTCGTGTCCGGGCAAGGCCCCCCGAGGGGGCTCGCGCAGCGGACCGGCAGAGCCGGATCCGCGCACGCCACTGGGTTGGGTTGTGCTGCGCGGCGCATTGAGTGTCTTGGCTGCCGGGCTGGTGGGCGCTTCTGCTGCAGCCGCGGCGCCGGCCGCGCTCACCGAGCCGGCGCTGGTCACGCCCAAGGCGCTGGGCGCGGCGATGCTGGCGGTGACGCGGGCCGGCGAGCGGCTGGTGGCGGTGGGCGAACGCGGCACGGTGCTGTGGTCCGACGACGGCGGTGCACGTTGGCAGCAGGCCAAGGTGCCGGTGCAGGCCGCGCTCACGGCGGTGCGCTTTGCCGATGCGCGGGCGGGCTGGGCCGTGGGGCACCTGGGGGTGATCCTCAAGACCGAAGACGGCGGCCGCAGCTGGGCCAGGCAGCTCGATGGCGTGCAGGCTGCCGCGGCCTTGCAGGCCGCCGCGGGCGCCGATGAGCGTGCGCAGCGCCAGGCCCAGCGCATGGTGGAGGAGGGGCCCGACAAGCCCTTCTTCGACCTGGAGGTGATCGATGCGCGACACGCCGTGGCGGTGGGCGCCTACGGCCTGGCCTTCGCCACCTCCGATGGCGGCGCGCACTGGGCGCCGCTGCCCACCGCATCCGCCAACCCCAAAAGCCTGCACCTCTACGGCGTGCGGGTGCAGGGCGAGCGCTGGTTCATGGCCGGTGAGCAAGGCCTGCTGCTGCACTCGACCGATGGCGGCGCCAGCTTCGCCCCGCTGGCCTCGCCTTACAAAGGCAGCTTCTTCGGCCTGCTGGCCGCCCGCACGGGCACCCTCATCGCCTACGGCCTGCGCGGCAGCGCCTGGCGCTCGGCCGATGCCGGGGCCAGCTGGGACAAGCTCGAACTCGGCAGTTCCGTGACGCTGCAGGCCGGCATCGAGCGTGCGCCGGGCCAACTGGTGCTGCTCGGCCAGACCGGCGAGATCTTCGCCAGCCAGGACGACGGCCGCAGCTTCACTTCGCTCAACACCCCCGCAGGCCCCTTGCCCGCCGCCGGCCTGGCTTCTGCGCCTGACGGCGCCTGGGTCATCGCCAGCCTGCGCGGCATCCGCCGCGCCGCGCCCTGAACAACGGACACCCTCATGCACGCCCCCGACACGCTGGCCGCCCCACCGGTGGTGGCCCGGCTCGAAGATTTCGACACCGCCTCCGGCTCAGCCCCTGAGCGGCTGCTGTTCAACCACCGCCCCTGGGTCATGCTGGTCTGCCTGCTGGCCACGCTGCTGCTGGGCTGGCAGGCCACCCGCCTCACGCTCAGCGCCAGCTTCGAAAAGACCATCCCCACGCTGCACCCCTACATCGCCAACGCGCTGGCCCACCAGGCCGACCTGGGTGGCCAGGGCAATGCGGTGCGCATCGTGGTGGAAGCCCGGGCCGGCACCATCTACGACCCGCACTACCTGGCGGTGCTGCAGAAGATCAGCGACGAGCTCTACCTGATGCCGGGCGTGGACCGGCCGTTCATGAAGTCGCTGTGGACGGCGAACACCCGCTGGGTCGCGGTGACCGAGGACGGCTTGGACGGCAACACCGTCATGGGCGACAGCTATGACGGTTCGCCCAAGGCGCTGGCCGAGGTGCGCGCCAACGTCGAGCGCTCGGGCGAGATCGGGCAGCTCGTGGCGGGCGACGCCAAGTCCAGCATCGTCTTCGTGCCGCTGCTGGACCGCAACCCCAAGACCGGCCAGGCGCTGGACTATGGCGAGCTCGGCCGCCAGCTCGAAGCGCTTCGGGCCAAGTACGACAGCGATGCCGTCAGCATTCACATCACCGGCTTTGCCAAGGTGATGGGCGACCTGATCGAAGGCCTGAAGCTGGTGCTGCTGTTCTTCGGCCTGGCCCTGGTGATTTGCGCCGGCGTGCTCTACGGCTACACCCGCTGTGCGCGCAGCACCGTGCTGGTGGTGGCCTGCTCCCTCATCGCCGTGGTCTGGCAGGCCGGCCTGCTGGCGCTGCTGGGCTACGCGCTGGACCCGTACTCCGTGCTGGTGCCGTTCCTGGTCTTTGCCATCGGCATGAGCCACGGCGCGCAGAAGATGAACGGCATCATGCAGGACGTGGGCCGCGGCACGCACCGCGTCGTGGCCGCGCGCTACACCTTCCGGCGCCTGTTCGTGGCGGGCCTGACTGCGCTGCTGTGCGACGCGGTGGGCTTTGCCGTGCTGGCGCTGATCCGCATCCAGGCCATCCAGGAGCTGGCGCTGGTGGCCAGCATCGGCGTGGCGGTGCTGATCTTCACCAACCTCGTGCTGCTGCCCATCCTGCTGTCGTACATCGGCGTGAGCCCCAAGGCGGCGCTGCGCAGCCTGCGCGACGAAGTCGGCGAGGCCGGCAAGGCAGCCGGCGATGGCCCCGCCCCGGGGCGGCTCTGGTCGCTGCTGGACGCCTTCACCCGCCGCGGCCCGGCGCTGGCCGCCCTTGCCGTGGCCGGCGGGCTGGCCCTGGCGGGCTACGCCGTCAGCACCCGGCTGCACGTGGGCGACCTGGACCCAGGCGCACCCGAGCTGCGGGCCGACTCGCGCTACAACCGCGACAACGACTACGTCACCAGCCACTACGCCGCCTCCAGCGACATCCTGGTGGTCATGGTCTCGACGCCCGAGGACCAGTGCACCCGCTACGGCACGCTGGCCCAGGTGGACCGGCTCGCCTGGCGGCTGGAACAGCTGCCAGGGGTCGAGTCCACCAACTCGATGGCCGCGCTGTCCAAGCTCGCGATGGTGGGCTACAACGAAGGGCAGCTGAAGTGGTTCGAGCTGATTCCCAACGACAGCGCGCTGGGCGGCGTGCAGACCCGCGCGCCGCGCGAGCTGTTCAACCAGGCCTGCTCATTCCTGTCGCTGTACGTCTACCTGAAGGACCACAAGGCCGAGACGCTGAGCAGCGTGGTCGAAGAAGTCGAACACTTCATCGCGAACGACGCCGCGGAGGCGGGCCGCCGCGCCGGGCCGCCCCAAGCAAGGCCCGATCCCCTCGGGGGATCGCCCCGCGTATTCGCGGGGCGAGGGGCGCCACCTGAACGCTTCATGCTGGCCGCGGGCCCGGCGGGCATTGCGGCGGCCACCAACATCGTCGTCAAGCAGGCCATGCGCGAGATGCTGTGGTGGGTCTACGGCGCGGTGGTGCTGCTGTGCTGGGTGACCTTCCGCTCGTGGCGGGCGGTGGTGGTGGCGGTGCTGCCGCTGGTGCTCACCTCCATCCTGTGCGAGGCGCTGATGGTCGGCCTCGGCATGGGCGTGAAGGTGGCCACGCTGCCGGTGATCGCGCTGGGCGTGGGCATTGGCGTGGACTATGCGCTGTACGTGCTCAGCGTGATGCTGGCGCGGCTGCGCGCAGGCGAGACGCTTTCGTCGGCCTACCTGCACGCGTTGCGCTTCACCGGGCGCGTGGTGATGCTGACCGGCGTCACGCTGGCCCTGGCGGTGGGCACCTGGGCGCTGTCGCCCATCAAGTTCCAGGCCGACATGGGCATCCTGCTGGCGTTCATGTTCGTCTGGAACATGGTGGGTGCCCTGGTGCTGCTGCCGGCCCTGGCGCACTTCCTGTTGCGTCCGGCTGCTCGCGCCGTGGCGGCGCTGCCCGCTTGTGCGGTGGCCTGAAGTGCACGCCATGCGGATGCGCTGTTTCCGCCTGCTGAGCCTGCTGTTGCTGTGGGCCGTCGCTGCCCTCACGGTGGAGGCCGCGCAGGCGGCATCGGCCATCGTCATTGGCCAGTCGCTGCCGCTGACGGGGCCTGGCTTTCCGGTTGCCAACCGGGTGCAGGCCGGGGCCAAGGCGCTGGTCGACCGGGTCAACGCGACCGGGGGCATCCACGGCCGCAGGCTGGATCTGTTGACGCTCGACGATGGCGGAGACCGCCGACGCCTCGCGGCGAACCTCGGCAAGCTGGTGCGCGAACAGGGCGCCGTTGCGGTCGTGAACTGTCTGGGCGAGCGCGCCTGCCTGGAGGCCGCTGCGGTGACCCGCGAACTGGGCGTGCCCTTGATCGGGCCGTTCTCCGGTGCGGCGGCCCTGCGTGCGCCGATGCTGCGCCATGTCTTCACGCTCAGGCCCGACGACCGCGCCGAGGCCGATGCACTGGTGCGCCAGCTGCGCTCCGTGGGCATCGGCCGCGTGGCCCTGCTGGTCGATGGCGACGAGCCGGCGCGTGAGCAGGCACTGGCCGATGCGCTGCAGGCGGCCGGCATCGCTGCACAACGCCTGACCATGACGCCCCAGCGCGCCGCTCTGCTGACCGCGCTGCATGACCTGGCCGATCTCGGCCCGCAGGCGCTGGTTCTCAACCTTGGCCCGGCCTCGCTGGAACTGCTGGCCAACGAGCAGGAGGCGGCGCGCCAGGCCATGCCCGGCACCCTTGCGGCGCTGTCGTCGCCGGGCCTGACCCAGCTCACCCGGCTGCTGCGCGACCGCGTGATCGGCTTCACCAGCGTCGTGCCCGTGCCGGAGTTGTCGCAACTGCCGCTGACACGCGAATTCGAGCGCGACGCAGAGGCCTTCGTCGGCCCGGAGGCTTTCAGCTTCGAGGGCCTGGCGGCCTACCTGACCCTGCGTGTCTGCGCGGAAGCCCTGCGCCGCGCCCGGCCGCCTGCCGACGGCTCGGGCCTGCCCGAGGCCATCGAGTCCCTCGGCCATGTGGACCTGGGGGGCTGGCCGCTGCATTTCGGCCCTGGCCAGCACCAGGGATCCGACCGCGTCGAGATCGGCCTGCGTGGCCGTGACGGCAAATTGAGACGTTGAACAAAGGAAAGAACCCCATGCTTGATCTTCAACTCGGCGCCATGATGGCGCAGGCCCAGGCCGCCGGCATGCCGGACCTGTGCGATCTGCCGGTACAGGCCGCGCGCGGCCTGTACCGGCAGATCCTGGCGTCCGCCGATGTGGCGCCGGCCGATGTGGGCGTGAGCGAGTTTCGCGACCAGCTCGGTGACTCGCCGGTGCACCTGCGCGTCTACACGCCGCACGGCGCCACCGCCGCGCTGCCAGTCGTCGTGTACTGGCATGGCGGTGGCTATGCGCTGGGCGATCTTGATGGATACGACGCCGTTTGCCGGCAGCTGTGCCACGACACCGGCGTGATCGTCGCCTCGGCTGCTTACCGTCTCGCCCCCGAGCACCCCTTCCCGGCGGCGCCGGAAGATGCCTGGGCCGCGTTGAACTGGGTGGCCGAGCACGCGCATCGCTTCGGCGGCGACGCCTCCCGCCTGGCCGTGGCCGGCGACAGCGCCGGTGCCGTGCTGGCCACGGTGGCGGCGATCCGGGCACGCGATGCCGGCGGCCCCGCCATCGCCTACCAGGCCTTGATGTACCCAGCGGCAGCCGGTGGCCACGATGGCGACTTCCCGTCGCGCGAGGCGCACGCGGCCGGCCCCACGCTGACGCTGCGCACGGTGGCGTCCTTCAACGAGCTGTATTTCGGTGCCGCGGCCAAGGCGTCCGACTACCGCGGCGCCCCGCTGCTGGCGCCCAGCCTGGCCGGCCTGCCGCCAGCGCTGCTGCAGCTGGCCGCCCACGACCCGCTGCGCGACGAAGCCATGGCCTATGGCCAAGCCTTGCTCGCGGCCGGCAGCGCGGTGAGCATCGTCGAGTACCACGGCCTGGCCCACGGCTTCGTCAGCATGGGCGGCGGCGTCGCCGCGGCGCGGCTGGCGCAGTTGCAGCTGGCAGCAGCGCTGCGGCAGGCATTGCCCTAAAGCGCCAGCACCAGGCAGGCCGATTTCGAGCGCGAGCAGCAGATCAGCATCTGGTCGTTGGCGGCCTGCTCTTCGGGGGTGAGGTAGGCGTCGCGGTGGTCCGGCAGGCCGGATTTGACGCCGGTCAGGCAGGTGCCGCAGACGCCTTGCTCGCACGAGACCATCACCGGCACGCCCGCGGCCATCAGGGCCTGCGCAATGCTTTGCCCCTTGGGCACCTGCACCACCCGGCCGCTGCTGGCCAGTTCCACGTCGAAGCCGGCATCGCTGTCGCGCGGGCCGGCATCGGCGCTGAAGAACTCGCAGTGCAGCTGGGCCTCGGGCCAGCCTTGCGATCGTGCGGTGCCCAGCACCGCGTCGATGAAGCCCTTGGGTCCGCAGACGTAGAGGTGGGTGCCCGGCGGCTGCCCGGCCAGCAAGGCCGGCAGCTGCAGCCGTTGCGCCGGCGCTTCGTCGTCGAAATGCAGCGCAACCTGGGCCGCATGTCGTGCGCTGTCCAGCCGGTCGAGGAAGGCCGCGCGGCTGCGTGAACGGGCACAGTAGTGCAGCGCGAAGGCTTCGCCTGCGGCCGCCAGATGTTCGGCCATGGCCAGCATGGGCGTGATGCCGATGCCGCCGGCCAGCAGCAGGCTGTGGCTGGCCGGCGGCGCCAGCGGGAAGTGATTCCTGGGCGCGCTGATGCTCAGCAACTGGCCTTCCCGCACTTCATCGTGCAGGGTGCGTGAACCGCCGCGCGAGCTGGCCTCGCGCAGCACGCCGATCTGGTAGCGGTGGGTTTCGCCCGGTGCGTTGCAAAGCGAATACTGGCGCACCAATGCGCTGGCGCCGGCCGGCGCCAGGTGCACGTCGATGTGCGCGCCCGCGCCGAAGGCCGGCAGCGTGCCGCCGTCCAAGGGCACCAGGTCGAAGGCGCAGATGTCGGCCGCCACCGCCTGCTTGCGGGCCACCCTGACGTGCAGCAGCGGCAGATCCGGGGTTTTCATCGCGGCACTCATCCGGCGATCGGGGCCGGTTGCTCGGCTGCCAGCAGGCGCTCGATGACCCGGCGCGACTGCACGCCGCCAGCGTCGATGTTGAGCATCAGCAGCTTGCGCTCGGGCCAGCGAAGCAGGTTGGCCTGCTGGCGCTCCAGCATTTCCTGGTCCTCGGCAAAGATGCGGCCCTGGCCCTCGCGCACCTGCGCAGTCAGTGCCTCGTCGTCAGGCCGGAAGTGGCGGGCCATGCCCCAGAAATACCAGTGCGAGTGATCGGTTTCGGGTGTGATGAAGTCCACCACGATGCTGGAGGCCTTGCAGTCGTCCGGCGCGTCGTAGCCGCCGCGGCCGGCCAGCGCCACGCCGACCTCGATCATCACGTGCGAGGGCGGCGTGAAGTGGCAGATCTGCCAACGGTCCACCGGTTGATCGTCGGGCAGTCCATTGGACCGCAGCGCCATCTTCCAGAAGGGCGGGGCTTCGATGCCGTGCATGAATCGGCTGGTGATGACCTCGTCGCCTTCGACCCGGGTGGTGCAGGGCGACTCGTCGATCTCCTTCTGGCCGATGCTGGTGGCATGCACATAGGTTTCGTGCGTCAGGTCCATCAGGTTGTCGATCATCAGCCGGTATTCGCAGCCGATGCGGGAGAGCCCGCCGCCGTAAGCCCAGCCCGGATCTTCCGCCCAGTGCAGGCGATGGATCTTCGCCGGGTCGGCCTGCGCGGGATCGCCAGGCCAGATCCAGACGAAGCCGTGGCGCTCGGCCACCGGGAAGCTGCGGATCGCCGGGAAGCCGCGCACCCGCTGGCCCGGCATGGCCACGGTCTTGCCATCGCAGCCCATCTCCAGTCCGTGGTAGCCGCAGACCAGCTTGCCTTCGCAGACCCGGCCCAGCGACAGCGGCGCCCCGCGATGCGGGCAGAAGTCCTCCAGCGCATGCACCTGGCCTTGCTCGCCGCGATAGAACACCAGGCGCTGGTTGCAGATCGTGCGGCCCAGCGGCTGCCCGGCCAGCTCGGCCGAGGTGGCGGCCACATACCAGGCGTTTTGAGGGAACATGGCGGTCTCCTGTTCAATTGGATCCATTCGAATGGATCCAATTGTGCGGAATCGACGGGTTGGCAGCAAGGTAAAAGGCTTTCGATGGATCCAATTGAGACTCGGGATTTACCCTCGGGTGGCGCGCCCAGCGTGGTGGCCTCGCTGCGCCAACTGATCATGGCGGGGCGCTATGCCGCCGGCACGCGTCTGGCCGAGGTGGCGGTGGCCGAGGTGCTGGGGGTCTCACGCACGCCCGTGCGCCTGGCCTTCCGCACGCTGGCGCAGGAGGGCTTGCTGCAGCCTGCGGGCAAGCGGGGTTTTGTCGTGCGTGCGTTTTCGGAAGCCGACGTGCTGTGCGGCATCGAGGTGCGCGGTGTGCTGGAAGGGCTGGCGGCGCGCCGCCTGGCCGAGCGGGGATTGGATCCCGTCACCCGCGCGACGCTGGAAGCCTGCCTGGCCGAGGGCGAGGCGGTGCTGGCTGGCGGCACGCTGGGCGAGCCCGAGATCGACCGCTGGTCCCGTCTCAACGAGCGCTTCCATGGTGCCATCGTGCATGCCGTCGGCAGTCAGGTGATTGCCGATGCAATTGCCCGCAACAACCACCTGCCGTTTGCCTCGGCCGACTCCATCGTCATCGATCGCTCGGCGCTGGCCGGCGAATATGAAAAGATCCGCCTGGCACAGGTGCACCACCGCTTGATCGTGGATGCGCTGGCGCGCGGCGAGTCGGCCCGGGCGGAGATGCTGATGCGCGAGCATGCCTACGTCGGCCTGCGGTACGCGCCACTGTTCGGCCTGCAGGGCGCCTCGGCTGCGTGAGCTCGCTGAAATGCGCTGCCATCATCGAGTGTGAGGATTACCGAACCCTCCAAAGGGGGATGGTTCGCAACAGGTCTTACAGGCAAAGTACAAACATCGCTGTCAACCGCGAATAAGCGTGATCAGGGAAGGTCGCACTGAGTCAGGCCGGTCAGGTTTCTGACCGGCCTATTTTTTCGCCCGGCTTTTTCTCTCACCAGCCCAGCGGTGCTGCCCAGCCGGTGTAGGCCTTGGGCAGCGGCGGTGCATAGTCGCCCACCGCGCTGGTCTTCAAGCCCAGGCCATGCAGCGCCTGCGCCAGTTGCACTGCGGCGGCCACGCCGTCGATCACCGGCACGCCCAGCTTCCGCTGCAGCGCGGCACACAAGCCCGCCATGCCGGCGCAGCCCAGCACGATGGCACCGCTGCGGTCGCGCGCCAGCGCCTCGCGCGCGCAGGCCTCGATCTGCGCCATGCTGCCCAGGCCACCGTCTTCCAGCGCCAGCACCGGGATGTCGGTGCCGTGCACGCCGCGGCAGCGCCGCTCGAAGCCGTATTTGTGCAGCAGGTGTTCGGCGATCACGCAGGTGCGGGTCATCGTCGTCACGACAGAGAAGCCGGTCGAGATCATCGAGGCGACGTGGAAGGCCGCCTCGGCAATGCCCAGCACTGGCGCGCGTGTCGCTTCGCGTGCTGCGTCCAGGCCCGGGTCGCCGAAGCAGGCGATGACGGCTGCGTCTATCGTGTCGCCGGCCAGCCGCATCTGCTCGGCCACGCCGGCCGCGGCAATCGCCTCGTCGAAAAATCCTTCGATGGACGCCGGGCCGAAGCTGGGCTGCACCGCCAGCACCTCGGTGCCTGGCGAAGCGGCGGTGCGTGCGGCTTCGGCAATGTTCGCGGTCATCGCCGCGGTGGTGTTCGGGTTGATCAGCAGCAGCTTCATGGTGGTGCGATTTTGCATACAAAATGAGGGCGACGCACCAAACCGGCCGGCGCTGGTGCGGGTCGGGCCGCGGCCCTTGTCTCACTGCCCTGGTGCAGCAAGACATGGGCCGGGCGGTGCACAAGCTGGCACACGCATTGCATACAAAGTGGCACATGAATGCACGCACCGACTTGGAACTCGTGGGCCTTGTCAAACACTACGGCGATGCCGTGGCGGTGGCAGGCATCGACCTCAAGATTGCCGGCGGCGCCTACTGCTGCCTGCTCGGCCCCTCAGGCTGTGGCAAGACCTCGACGCTGCGCATGATTGCCGGCCACGAACTGCCAACCGAAGGCAGCGTGCTGCTGGCCGGCCGCGAGATCACCGAGCTCTCGCCGGCCGAACGCGGCACCGCGATGATGTTCCAGAGCTACGCGCTGTTCCCGCACCTCACGGTTGTGCAGAACGTGGCCTTCAGCGCGCAGATGAAGGGCGTGGCCAAGGCCGAGCGCGAAGCCAAGGCCGGGCAGCTGCTGGAGCTGGTGGCGATGACGCCTTACGCCCAGCGCCTGCCCGCGGCGCTCTCCGGCGGCCAGCAGCAGCGCGTGGCGCTGGCCCGCGCGCTGATGACGCAGCCGCGTGTGCTGCTGCTGGACGAGCCGCTGTCGGCACTGGACCCGTTCCTGCGCATCAAGATGCGCGCTGAATTGCAGCGCTGGCACAGGGAACTCGGGATGACTTTTGTGCACGTCACGCACTCGCAGGAAGAGGCGATGGCGCTGGCCGACCTGGTGGTCGTGATGAACCACGGCCGCATCGAGCAGGCCGGCCCGGCGCGCGAAGTCTTCGAGCGCCCGCGCACCGAATTCGTCGCCCGCTTCATCGGCGCGCACAACGTCATCACCACACCAGGCGGCAAGCTTGCGGTGCGCAGCGACCGCTGCGAACTCTCAGGCGGTGAAGCGTCGGCTGGCGGCCTGCCGGTTGTCGTGCGCGCCATCGAATACCAGGGCAACCATGTGCTGGTGCACCTGGTGCCGCCGGGCACCACCGAGACCGCGGACGACGACGCGCCGTCCGCCGCCTGGGTCGCCAGCCTGCCCGACGCCAAGTTCCACCAGCAGCCCATCGCGCCCGGCCAGCAGCTTTCGCTGCACTGGACCGAGGCCGACGCGCACCCGCTGGCGGCCTGATTCGCCTGGCCGCCTGAATTCAGATCCCTCTTTTCCGTCCCACCCACACACAGCCTGTTTGCTGGAGAACCCGATGAGCGATATGGACCAGACCCCGCCGCAGCCCGTCACGCCGTCCGTCGACGCGACGCCCCAGACCGGCGAGGCCTCGTCGGTCGGCCGCCGCAGTTTCCTGAAGAACGCCAGCGTTGCAGCGGTCGGCATCACCGGCTTCCCCTACGTGCACGCACAGGAAAAGATCACGCTGCGCTACCTGGGCACCGCGGTGAACCAGGACAAGAAGATCGCCGAGAAGTTCGAGGCCGACACCGGCATCAAGATCCAGTACATCCCAGTCACGACCGATGACGTGACCAAGCGCGCCGTCACCGCGCCGAACAGCTTCGACCTGATCGACACCGAGTACTTCTCGCTGAAGAAGATCATCCCCACCGGCAACCTGCTGGGCATCGACGTCAAGCGCATCAAGAACGCCGACAAGATCACTTCGCTGTTCACCAAGGGCGAGGTCGCCGGCAAGAAGGTCGGCGACCAGGGCACTGCGCCCAAGAAGGTGATGTACCTGGAGAAGCCGGACAGCAAGACCTTCGCCAAGGACGCGACCGGCTTCATGACGCTGATCCCCACCGTCTACAACGCCGACACGCTGGGCATCCGCCCGGACCTGATCAAGCGCCCGATCGACTCGTGGAAGGAGCTGCTGAACCCCGAGTTCAAGGGCAAGGCCGCGATCCTGAACATCCCGTCCATCGGCATCATGGATGCGGCGATGGTGGTCGAGGCCATGGGCCTCTACAAGTACCCCGACAAGGGGAACATGACCAAGAAGGAAATCGACCTGACGATCAAGACCCTGATCGAGGCGAAGAAGGCCGGCCAGTTCCGCTCTTTGTGGAAGGACTTCAACGAGTCGGTCAACCTGATGGCCTCGGGCGAGGTTGTGATCCAGTCCATGTGGAGCCCGGCCGTCACGGCGGTGCGCACCAAGGGCATTGCCTGCACCTTCCAGCCGCTGAAGGAAGGCTATCGCGCCTGGGCGGCCGGCTTCGGCGTTCCCAAGACGGTGACCGGCAAGAAGGCTGACGCCGTCTACGAATTCATCAACTGGTTCCTCGACGGCTGGGCCGGCGCCTACCTGAACCGCCAGGGCTATTACAGCGCTGTGCTGGACACCGCCAAGGCCAAGATGGAGGCCTACGAGTGGGCCTACTGGATGGAAGGCAAGCCGGCCACGCAGGACATCAAGTCGCCCAATGGCGACGTGCTGGCCAAGGCCGGCGCGGTGCGTGACGGCGGCAGCTACGAGGCTCGCATGGGCGGCATTGCCTGCTGGAACGCGATCATGGACGAGAACACGTACATGGTCCAGAAGTGGAACGAGTTCGTGGCTGCCTGATGTCCTGAGGACCGAGATGACTCGCACACGCCGCTCTTCGTCCCGCAGCCTGCTGGCCTGGCTGCAGGCCGCGCCGCTGGCGGCGGTGTTCGTCATCTTCTTTGTCGTACCGCTGGCGCTGATCGCGATGGTCAGCACCTGGCAGGCGACCGACTACGAACTGATCCCGGCCTTCACCGGCCAGAACTACCTGGATGTCTTCAACGGTTGTGGCCACAGCCTGGTCACCGCCGGCGAAGACGTCTGCGTCACGCTGAAGACCTATGGCTCCACGCTGAAGTTCAGCCTGCTGACCTGGCTGATCACGGCCGCGCTGGGCTTTTCCATCGCCTATTTCCTGGCCTTCCACGTGAAGAGCCAGCTGATGCAGACGGTGCTGTTCATCGTCTGCACCGTGCCCTTCTGGACCAGCAACGTGATCCGCATGATCTCGTGGGTGCCGCTGCTGGGCCGCAACGGCCTGATCAACAGCACGCTGCAGGCCATGGGCCTGATCGAGCAGCCCATCGAGTGGCTGCTGTTCTCCGAATTTTCGGTGGTGCTCGCCTTTGTGCACCTCTACACGATGTTCATGATCGTGCCCATCTTCAACTCGATGATGCGCATCGACCGCGCGCTGCTGGAAGCCGCCCGCGACAACGGTGCCAAGCCCTGGCAGACGGTGCTGCACGTGGTGCTGCCACTGTCCAAGACCGGGCTGATCATCGGCTCCATCTTCGTGCTGGCGCTGGTGATGGGCGACTTCGTCACCGTGGGCGTGATGGGCGGCCAGCAGATCGCCTCGGTCGGCAAGGTCATCCAGGTGCAGACCAGCTACCTGCAGTTCCCGCTGGCCGCGGCCAACGCGATGATCCTGCTGGCGGTGGTGCTGATGATGATCGTCGCGCTGATGCGCTTGGTGAATCTCCGAAAGGAACTGTGATGCGGCCCACCCCCTACGCGATCACAGATCGCGCCCCCTCAAGGGGGCAGCGCCAGCGGACCGGCAAAGCCGGATCCACGGCGCTCGCTGGATTGAAGAGGACGCGCTGACATGCCTGCTGCCCATCGTGAAACCCGGCCCCTGAGCTTCTGGTTGCTGGGCGCCATCTTTGCGGCCTTCGTGCTGTTCCTCTACGGCCCGATGCTGGCCATCTTCGTGCTCAGCTTCCAGGGGCCCGAAGGCGGGCTGACCTTCCCGATGCGCGGCTGGTCGCTGCACTGGTTCGCGCAGCTGTGGGAAGGCATTGGCGTGATCGACATCGGCGCCGCGCTGCGCCGCTCGTTGGCGCTGGGCCTCACGGTGATGGTGCTGACGGTGGTCTGCTCGCTGCTCGCGGGCCTGGCCTACCGCAAGAAGCTGCCCGGGGGCAGTGCATTGTTCTATGTCGTGGTCGCCAGCCTGATCATGCCCAGCATCATCGTCTCGCTGGGCGTGGGCCTGATGTTCCGGCTGCTGGACACGGGCATCAAGACCGTGCTCGAAGCCCATGCGCCCAACCTCCTCGAAGGCTTCACCAGCACGCTGGGCATGTTCAGTTCCGGCCTGGGCGCGCAGCTGACCTGGACGCTGCCATTTGGCCTCTTGATCATGTTCGCGATCTTCAACCGCTTCAACCCGGCCTACGAAGAAGCCGCGCGCGACCAGGGCGCCACGCCCTGGCAGGCGCTGCGCCACGTGGTGCTGCCGCTGATCGCGCCCAGCCTGGTCGGCATCGGCATGTTCGGCTTCACGCTGAGCTGGGACGAGATCGCCCGCAGCTCGCAGGTCATGGGCGACCTGAACACCCTGCCGCTGGAGCTGCAGGGCCTGACGACGACCGTGACCACGCCGGTGATCTATGCGCTGGGCACCGTCACCACGGTGATCTCGTTTGCGGTGATGGGCCTGACGCTGCTGCTGGTCGCGCTTTGGCGGCGCCGTGGCGCGGCCTGAGGCGGCCCTGCGCGCCACCAGCCAAGCGCTGCGCCGGGCGCTTGTGATTGAGGACAATGCCGAGATGCCCACCCATGTCGCCCATGGCGCCACGCGCCGCCGCCAGGCCGGCAAGGCAGAAGCTGCCGACACGGCGACCCAGCGGGTCTACCAGGGCATCTATCAAGCCATCATCGAGCACCGGCTGGCGCCCGGCGCGCGGCTGCGCGAAGAGGAGCTGGCTGAGAGCTTCAGCGTCTCGCGCACCGTCGTGCGCCAGGCGCTGCAACGCCTGGCCGCCGACCAGATCATCGTGCTGCAGCACAACCGCGGCGCGCAGGTGCCGCACCCGGACCTGGCGCATGCGGCGCATGTGTTCGATGCGCGCCGCGTCGTCGAATGCGACATCGCGCGCCGCCTGGCCGGCAAGCTCAGCGCTGCCCAGGTCAGCGAGCTGAACGGTCTGGTGCAGGCCGAAGCCGCGGCCCATGTGCGCGGCGACGCAGCCGCTGCCATCCGCCTGTCCGGCCGCTTCCACCAGGCACTGGCCGAGCTGGTTGGCAATCCTGTCTTCATCGACCTGATCGACGAGCTGCTGCCCACCACTTCGCTGCTGATCGCGCTCTACCAGCGCGGGGACCGGCCGGGCTGCGTCACGCACCGGCACCAGGAGCTGATCGCCGCGCTCACCGTCGGCACACCCGCCCAGGCCGCCGCTGAGATGCGGCGCCACCTGACCGAGCTGGAGAAGTCGCTGGTCGGCGGGCAGGGTGGCACGGCCTTGCGCGATGCGTTCGCGCCTTATCGAGAAGCGAGCAACACCTCGGTGCCAGCCGGCGAAGGCATGGCGGGCGCTGCAGGCAGCACTGGCACGTAGCGCAGCACGCCGTCCTCGTCGCTCGGCAGCGCCCGCAGCCGGCCGGCCTCCTGCAGCGCATGCAGGTGGGCAATCGCTTCGCCCATTGCAAAGCTGGTCTGGTGCACATCCAGCGTGCGCTTGAACAGCACCGGCAGCAGCTCGGCGGCCGAGCGCGGCGCCTCGCTACAGGCGGCCACCAGCAGGTCGAACTGCAGCGCATGGTGGGCCTGCAGCTGGTCGATGCGCTGATGCGCGCCGGTGAAAGGCTTGCCGTGCGAGGGCAGCACCAGCGTGTCCGCCGGCAGTGGCCTGAAGCGCTCGATTGACTGCAGGAACAGCGGCAGCGGGTTGGCCTCCGGCTCGTGGCCGTAGACACTGATGTTGGTCGAGATGCGCGGCAGCAGCATGTCGCCCGAGATCAGCAGGTTCAGCGCAGGACAGTGCAGCGCGATGTGCTCGGGCGCATGGCCGTGGCCGACGATGCAGTGCCAGTCGTGAGCGCCAATGCGCAGCGTCAGCCCGTGCAGCAGCCGGCGGTATTCATCGGGCAGCTGCGGCACCAGGTGCGCGTAGCCGGTGGCATGCGCGCGCACGGCGGCCAGGCGCTGCGGGTCGGTCAGCCCGTGGCGCGAGAACAGCTTCTCGGCCTGCGCACGCATCAGCTCGGGGTCGCTGCGGCAGGCCTGGCCGGCGGCGTAGAAATCGGTGGCGCTGATCCACATCCTGCAGCCCCATTGCGCGCACAGCCAGTGCGCCAGGCCCAGGTGGTCTGGGTGCATGTGGGTGACGATCACGCGCAGGATGGGCAGGCCGTCCAGCCCGTGGGCGAACAGCCGGGTCCAGGCTTCGCGCGCCTCGGGAATGTCCAGCCCGCAGTCGACCACGGCCCAGCCGGGGCTGCCGTCTTCGGCCTCGTCGCGCAGCAGCCAGAGGTTGATGTGGTCCAGCGCAAACGGCAGCGGCATGCGCAGCCAGCGCACCCCCGGTGCCACCTCCATCGCGTGGCCGGTCTCGGGCAGGGTGTCGCCCCAGGGGTAGCGCAACTGGGCTTCTAGGGCATTGGCCATGGCAGGGAATCCGACAAAGAAAACTTGGAGACGCGACCACGACGGCAAGGCCCCGGCGCGGTAGGCGATGGTCCGCCAACTTTGCCAGCCTGCCTGTCGCCTGCGAGACGGCAAGTCGCGTAGACTTCGGTTCACGTTAACGTAAACGTCAATCCACGTCATGCCTGCTTCCGATCGTCCCTCCCGCGCACGTGCCCAAGCCACCGGTAGCGACGGCCGTGCGGAAGCCGCTGCGACCTTCACCATCACCGAGCTGGCGCAGGAGTTCGACATCACGCCGCGCGCGATCCGCTTCTACGAAGACGTGGGCTTGATGACCCCGGCGCGTGCCGGTCGCAACCGCGTCTACACGCTGCGCGACCGCACCCGGCTCAAGCTGACCCTGCGCGGCAAGCGCCTGGGCCTGTCGCTGCAAGAGATCAAGCAGCTGGTCGACATGTACGACTCCGGCACAGACGCCCGCCCGCAGCTGGAAGCTTTCCTCGGCGTGCTGGCCGAACATCGGCGCCAGCTGGCCCAGCAACTGGAGGACATCCAGGTCACGCTGGCGGAAATCGAGCAGCATGAGGCCCGTTGCCGGCAGTTGCTGGCAAAGCCCGAGCCGGCGGCGAAACCTGCTGGCCGTGCCAAGGCCGCGCGCCGTGCTGCGGCTGTTTGAGTCCTGATGCTTTCCAGAGGCCCCGTGCTTACACTCGCGTCCGGCGTTTGGTGCAATGCAGCAAACGCGGTGGCCCAGCCGGCACCGTCCCGCTGGCGCCTTGTACCCGAATCGCCTTTTGAAGCCGTCCTGCCATGAGCCAACACCTCGAAGAACTCTTTGAAAGCAACCGCCGCTGGTCCGCTGCCACCGAGGCGCGCGAGCCCGGCTTTTTCAGCCGCCTGCTCAAGCAGCAAACGCCGCAGTACCTGTGGATCGGCTGTGCCGACAGCCGGGTGCCGGCCAACGAACTGGTGGACCTGCTGCCTGGCGAGCTGTTCGTGCACCGCAACGTGGCCAACGTGGTTGCGCACTCGGACCTGAATGCGCTCTCGGTGATCCAGTTCGCGGTCGACCACCTGCGCGTGCAGCACATCATCATCGTCGGCCACTCCAACTGCGGCGGCGTCAAGGCCGCACTGATGGACACCCGCAACGGCCTGGTCGACAACTGGCTGCGCCACGTGAAGGACGTTCGCCGCATGCACCAGGACTTCCTCGAAGGCCTGCCTGCCGAGTACCGGGTGGACGCCTTGTGCGAACTCAACGTGCTGGAGCAGGCCCGCAACACCTGCTACACCACCGTCGTGCAGGACGCCTGGGCGCGCGGGCAGGAAGTGGTCGTGCACGGCTGGGTCTACGGCCTGCACAACGGCCTGCTGGACGACCTGCGCATGACCGTCTCTGGCACCACTGACGTGGGCGAGGCTTATGCCAAGGCGCTGGCCGGCATCCACCGCCGCTTCCTCGGCGCGCCGCTGGCGGCAGAGTCAGCGCAGGCCGCTGCCGCGCCCTTGTCGCCCGCATTGCCGGCAGACAGCAGCGCCGCGCCCGACATGGCCGAACAGCCCGCGGGCTGATTGCAACTTCAGTCGTGCATGCGCCCGCCTGTCCGTCAAACCCTGTTCCCGCAGCAGCTTGACGACAGGCGCGGCTACGGGATCGCCTGCGCGCTGCTGGACGGTTTCGACAAGCACTACCGGCTGTTCCGCGAAGCCAGTGCCAGCGCCAAGCGGCGCTTCGAGCAGGCAGACTGGCATGGTCAGCAGCGTGCGCAGCGCGAGCGCATCGAGTTCTACGACCTGCGCGTGGCCGAGGCTGCCGAGCGCTTGCAGGCCGAGTTCCAGGCTGGCAGGTTGTCGATGGCGATCTGGCAGCAGGTCAAGCTGCACTACATTGGCCTGCTGACGCATCACCACCAGCCCGAGCTGGCCGAGACCTTCTTCAACTCGGTCACCACCAAGATCCTGCACCGGCACTACTTCCACAACGACTTCATCTTCGTGCGCCCTGCGATCTCGACCGAATACATCGAGAACGACGAGCCGGCCGCCACGCCCACCTACCGCTGCTACTACCCGACGCGCGAGTCGCTGCGCGACACGCTGATGCGCGTCATCACCAACTTCCGCTTGCAGGTCGCGTTCGAGGACCTGGCGCGCGACGTGGACGCGGTGCTGGCCGCCATGCTGCTGCGGCTGGACCAGGACGGCCCGTTCCGTGCGCGGGCCAACTTCCAGATCCAGGTGCTGTCCTCGCTGTTCTACCGGAACAAGGGCGCGTATGTGGTGGGCAAGGTGGTCAACGGCTACAGCGAAGCGCCGTTTGCGCTGCCCATCCTGCACCTGGACCTGCCGGAGGGCGCCGCGCCGAAGCTGGTGATCGACGCGGTGCTGTTCGGCGAGGACGACCTGCAGATGCTGTTCAGCTTCGCGCGGGCCTATTTCCTCGTCGACATGGAAATTCCCAGCGCCCATGTGCAGTTCCTGCGCTCGCTGATGCCGCGCAAGCCGCGCGCCGAGCTCTACAACGCGCTGGGCCTGCAGAAACACGGCAAGAACCTGTTCTACCGCGACTTCCTGGCCCATCTGCAGCACTCCAGCGACAGCTTCCGCATTGCGCCCGGCATCAAGGGCATGGTGATGCTGGTGTTCGACCTGCCGAGCTTCCCGTTCGTTTTCAAGCTCATCAAGGACTTCTATCCCGAGCAGAAGGACACCACGCGCGAGCAGGTCCAGCGCAAGTACCTGCTGGTCAAGCAGCACGACCGCGTGGGCCGCATGGCCGACACGCTGGAGTTCTCCAACGTGGCCTTCCCGCTCTCGCGCTTCGACGAAGCGCTGCTGGCCGAACTGCGCCACTTCGCGCCCAGCCAGCTGGAGTTTTCCGAGCGAGCGTCCGACGGAGCTCATGGAGGCCCGCGCGAACTGGTCATCAGGCACGTCTACATCGAGCGCCGCATGGTGCCGCTGAACATCTACCTGCAGGACGCCACGCCCATCCAGCTCGAAAACG
>Ga0307514_10000726_pt1 | contig 56879 bp, 58 predicted proteins | sample 16_EM_MG_FD_203088 | JGI IMG/M metagenome (GOLD analysis project Ga0307514, IMG submission 203088) | Populus trichocarpa ectomycorrhiza microbial communities from riparian zone in the Pacific Northwest, United States - 16_EM | ecosystem: Host-associated > Plants > Roots > Unclassified | place... | reverse complement strand
ATCCATAAGAACCCAGCATCTCTCAGAGTTAGTTTGGATTCCCGCATTGGTTGGGCGACAGTCCCAGGTGCTCCCAAACTTTTCACAACCGCTCCCATGGTGCTCCCGTACCAGTCATCAGAGATCCTAGTTACTCCGAAGGCCGGCCGGAATGCCCTCCTAGGGTCTGATACTCTCCTGAAATTGACACTTCTAATTTTACACTCCACATCCTCTCAGACACTCCTGGAGGCTCCCAGCTACTAAAATACATTTTGCTGATGTATCCAGGCCTCCAGTGCTTCTCTAGACCATTCTATTCGATGAAAAGCGGATCCTGGCCGTGAAAAGACATCCGGGGCATGATCAGAACACTGGGAGTGAATTGCACTCCAATTTTTTGACTGCTTCCAGGACGCCGGAATAACTGTGGTGAAAACAATCTCTGATGACATGGTGCTGGGAGCAGTGCGGGCATTATGTGAATTCCCTCGACTTGTCAGTCATCAATATCACTCTGATCTGTCCCTCACAGGAGTAGACGATGCACTGAAGCGATGTTACAAGAAGTAGGGTGCGTTTCGAGATCAGAAAATGTCGAAGTCTGCGAAGGCCAAAGTGGATCAACTATTGGCAAGAGGATCCCATCATTCACGAGAACAAATGATCCATAAAATCCGTGCTGCAATGGAGGTTCAGCCGTACAGGGCTGGAAAGGTTACTTTATCAAAATAAAGGCGATTTCAGGTGCGCCTGATTAGAGCCCGACAAGCGGCAACTATATGGTCAGATGCTGATTGGCAGAGGGCAATTGAGCGATTGGAGTGCGAAATCCATCAGGTGACACCTGCTAAACACAAGCTTTTTGATAAATTATTCCAATATCATGAGCCACAAGTATTGCAGGCAGTCGCGACTAAGGCAAACGGTCCCAGAAGCAAATTCGCCAAAAAACTCGCTCAAATGAAAACTGCTGCAGAAGAAGACGCTTACAGGGAGGTAAACATGACCGCCAATAAGTGTGTGCAATGTCAGATCTGTCTATCTGATGGTGAGATTGAAGCCACCACCGGAAGTATCGCTGATACAGACTACACTGTGAATCAGCTCGAGATGGAGATTGATGGCATCACTTCAAAAGACCAAATGTGGTTCACGAAGGAATTTTCCATCCGCTTGGTCAAATTTGAAGATCGGTGGCATACAATCGGTGTTCAGGAGCTCTGGAAAACCATCGAATAGCATGTAATCCATTTTGGATATTCAAAGATGCATCTTGTGAGCCATATATCAGAGTCAATTCGGGGAATGGGTTCAGGCGATAATTTCACTACCAATATTTCCGAACGGCAACATATCGGCAATGTGAAAGAGGCATATCGATTTACCAACAAAGTCAATTACATTCAACAGATGCTCAAGCACAATAACCGGTGTACCCGTCTTGACTGTATGGAGGACACACTGTGATATCTTTCCCTTCAATGCTGGTATAATATTGACTCTGTGAAAGTTTTCAACCTACTATCAGCTGCCGATACACAGCAAAATACGCGCCGAGCCCATCTTTTACGCCACCACCATTGTCAGAAAGAGCCATTTTTCCGCCCCGTATAACAACAGGTATATCATTTCAGAGAAACTCATGTCCACGGTGTGTGCAGAAGTATCAAATTGACCTCACTCAGAGATGCATCAGTAGATTTCGCAATTACAAACTTTGGACAGCTATTCTGTACACAAGTTGAAGACGACTGGGGACATGAAGTTTGTGGACTGGTGCTCGGATATGATTAGAACATACTCATAGACAGTGTATTTATTAAACTTCAGAATAGGCTGTTGTACAACCGTCAACCATTTCACTGCCCTACATCTGTTGAGCGTCTGGGACTTGATTGTAAGGTAGAATATACAGATGTCAACCAAGGGATCATGCCTGAATCTCATAACATCTAGGTCCAATATACAGACAGTAACCTCAATAACACCTTCCAAGGCTGAGTTCCTTCTTTTTCTGTATTATACTTCAGCTGGACTCCACTGAATCAGATCCTCCAATTTCAGGAGCATCTGCCCGCCGGAAAATCAATATCCACCTTCTACAAGCGGTGCAAGAAGACCCAACAATGGATATTTTGTCCTCACCCTCAAGAATATGCGGTGGTGATTCCAACAAAGCACAAAGATCCGCATGGTTGGGCTGATTGTGTTGACGGGTTCATCCGGGTTGTCTAACATACTGAGAAGATGTATATTGTACCTTTTGGAGCAATTGTTGGACCTGCACATTTGGTGTGAGAGAATAATGCTGCATCAGATAGAATTGATAGCATATGGCTTGTAAATACTAATGTGGATATATATACCTACTGGACTGTGTATTAAAGTTACAATGCCTGAATCAAGGTGTGCAGAAGATAGTTAATTGAATTGTACTATTTGATATAAACATTATAATAATCACTCCCGGAGAGTATGGCTCTAGGTTCGAGGTGCTCCGGAATACTCTCGGAGACACGGCCAATACCCCCAATACCTCTGAAATTTGCACATCCGAATCGTTTCATTTGGAAGCATTTTGAAGACAACGATACACTCTTCAGGATATTTTTGCATTCTGTTGCATAATTTCCGAAGTATTCAGGAGCACTGGTGAAGTAGTCTCGGAGCACCCAAGAGCATATTGCTTTGCATTCAGCCTATCTGGGAGCATCTGGGAGCATCTGGAAGAATCAGTGTGGCTGTTCATAGTTGCTGAGTTGTTTAGTTATGACTTTAAAACCATTATACATTTTGCTGATCATTGCAAATCTAATACACGAAATGCCTTGTGGTTATGGAACCCTCAGAACCACTGCTGTGAGAATACCGCACTATGTCTCCCGCAGAGCTGCACAGACGTCTTAAGCTGCTCTCAAAGTCTCAGCTGCTCCAAAGTTTGACTAGCCTATCAGTCAACTATCGTAGCATCTTGAATGCACCTTCATAACTGCAGGTGCTTTCAAGAGCAGCTGACAATGCTGTTTCAGAGTTGGAGAGTACGTTGCTTAGCTCCATGGGGGCCTGGGAGCATCTGGAATCACTTGTGAGCACCGGTGAGGTCTACCGGAGTGTCTAGGGTGTTTGTGTGTGGCTTCCGGACCGATTTACATTTTGCTGATGTAGGCGATATTGAGTACATGCATCAGAATTTGAGGCACAGCTCGCTTATTCGTGGCAATCCCGCAACAGTTGCTGGCATATGCTGAAAGTTCAGGTGCACTGGAGAGTCTAGGGGACATATCCTCATGACTGTCACTGCATAATTGTCAATCCCAGTCCATGATCAACACAGTCTACACGATTATGGAGTTCCTGTGTCAGAATATGAGACATGGGCTCACTTATTCATGCCAAATCTTCAGCTTGTGCAGGAATATCATAGTCGTTCTGGCACAACTCAGATCGGCATCCCAGAGTGTCGGAGACTGAGACACAGCTCGTGTATTCATGGCAAAGCTGCACTTTTCGCTGCTGGGTATGTCCTGGCCCATGATTTGGCCAATGATTGAAGTTCAGGCACAACTGAGATCGGCAGTGAAGTCCAGAATGACGTTCGTCGATTTCTATGAGGTCAACTTTGGGAAGCTGCGACTCATTGTGAATGTCTCATTCCAGGTCAGGCACACCTCAACTGCGACAATAATGGTAGGGGTTCTCCCTTAACAGTGTCTATGTAACCTGATATAACCAATAATGGGTACTTGTCAGTAACCATCGGGTTATCTGACATGCAAAACGCCTGCTCTAGTTATCCTCCGAACTCAGTGTTAGCAACGGGTCCAAATTCCCGGTTCAGTTCCGGGTCCGGTTCCAACCCGGAACCGGACCGTTGCAATGGGTTTTCACCAAAAACCCGGCATTTTAAGTCTACAATTTTGGCTCCAATTAAGTATCTGAGTTCTGATCGTATCGTGACATGATCAGTACGTAGATTGTGCAGTTTTAGCCCGTCTTTCACCTCCCGCTCTCACATTTGCGATCAGACCAATATTTGTTGAGTCGCTATCAAATACCCGCACTTTTCGGCCGAAAAATCACCTTCTTTCACAGCAATTCAACGAATATTGCTCCAATCGCAAATCTGACAGCGGGAGGTGAAAGAGGGGCTAATACTGCACAATCTACGTACTGATCATGTCACGATACGATCAGAACTCAGATACTTAATTGGAGCCAAAGTTGAAGGAACCATAATATGGAACGGCGGTCCGGTTCCAACCTGTCCCCGAACCCGGTGGGTACCCCTGTTTTCTGGCTGACAACCCGGACAGGACCATCTGGTCCGGTTCCAAACCCGGACTGCAGCTGGGTAACCCGGAACCGTTGCTAACACTATCGGAACTGTCATTCATGAATACCTTTAGCGGGGTATGAGTGGGACACGTCTTAATTGGATAAAGTTTCAGCTTAGCGGATTCACTTAAGATGATACAGCTATGTTGCCTTAGCGGAGATACTTCCTATCGGCCGTGCGCATAGTTTCCAACCAGATTCATTACTTAGAGACTACCGGGATTATGTCTGGTTTGGGTAGAACAGAAGTTCGCACTGCAGACACTCCAGTCGTTAGTCAAAAGCTATTAAGTGGGATCTTACGCCCAATTTGTTGTGTGATGTTGGTCACTGGGCACTCCTCGGCCAAAGTGAACGGTCCCGGCCTATGTGTTGGCATGGCTGAGTAATTATGACTTTGACTATTAATATGAGACCTGGAGCATCCCCACACATTGATTTGTGGTGGTAGGGCAACTGCAACTAGTACGACTTGCTTGACGCATGCGTAAGTGTAATTTAATCTACATCGGCATCGTAGTGGTGGGCCGCCATGTAAACCAATGATGCAATCATACAACAGTATTGATTTGATCGAAGATTTGGTCGTTATGTCGGCAGACGTTCCCGATTACCATACCATAGCGGAGTTAGATGTCCAAGTTGGAGTTATGATCTGATATCAGATATCGTGCAGGTGTGGCCTGATTCTTATCAGGAGCGTAACGCTTTAATACCTCACTGGCATGAACACGATAACCAGAGGGATTCGTGGCAACCTCTACCATGGCGCATTCGTTGGAATGTAAGTCTCAAAGCACGTTGCTATCTCAATCATAGATACCAAATATGGGTCCGCATGCGTAACATCCCGATTGAAGTTTCTATAAAGATGTCACATTGTTCAGGCAATGGAAATCACAAGCTCTAGCAGCGAAAACAAGTGTTCAATAGCTACCAGCAAAGAAAGCCTTTATTTATTATTGTGTTTTCATGATACCTATATCCACCTATTCTTATATATAAAATCTATTCGCTTTCTGTAGCGGCAACCCCGCACCTTTGGCATAAAAGTATTTGTCAAATGAGTATTACCTTTCAAAACGAAGCCAACGTACTATTGTGGAGCTTTGCAAAGTTGATTGTAACTTTCTGAGCAAAACAATATTTATTCGCAGCTCATTGTGAATGGTGGACCTCCATGATTATAGAATTACAACCTGTGCTAGTCTATTTCGTAGACAACCAACGGTTTCCTAGTGAATTAAGGATAGAGGAAAGACAACCTCCATTGGGGGCTTCAAGAATTGAACCAACACCCATCCAATCGAATAAGGTTAATCCAGATTCTGATGTCCGATTTGATCAGGTGTTTGATCGTGCTGAGGAATTTATATGAGAATCTGTACAAGCTAGAGGACGATTTGTTACCGATCCATTGCGAAGAACTAGGCAAGGCTGCATTAATTCTCTACCCTCCACGCAGGCCAATCTCAAAAAAGCTACACGTTCAGTAAAGCAGCAAGAGAAACGTACCAAGGATTTAGCAGAACTAAGGGCAAGGATTATCGAAAACCTAGCCAAGGAACAAATAGTATCTAGGGCCGTTCAAAGTATCTATACTTAGGTCATTGGAACTCCCCTAACAAATCAGCCTTCGTAGTGCATGTTCCCCACTTCATAGTGCACTTTTTATTTTAGTTTGCTTCATTCTCATCATGTTTTCTTCGGCTTGAATCAGTGGACGCTTTGCACACAGGTTGTCATCTCTCAAGACACTGCACAGTTAGGTGCAGGCGGCTCATTCCGTTCGCCCTGGGCTAATAGATCACTCTATTCTTGATCGGTATGTGAAGGCCGCCACTAAGATGCCTTAAACTGTTAGCTACGTGTCAACTGTCCATTGGAGGAAGGTAGCCCTGCACAACTAAACCATAAATGCATAGATGTGGCCAATTATCAACCTCACTTAACTCGATATTGCCTAGTGGTATGTTTGGACCTCTCCTTCCAAATTCTAACATAGCATCTGCATCATCGAGCTCTGCCAAAAGAGCTCCAGCTTGAGAGCAAGAATTTCAAAAGACAGATTCTGCTCAGCGACTGTACAAGATGGCCAGCAACTCCTGCTCACCCATGTACCACACTTACTCAAAGAGGCCTAAGTTCTCAATGCTTTGAATGCAGACATAACTCGATTCTGACTAGATGTACATTTGGGGCGCCAAAACTCCTCTCTGAAAATAAAGTATGTGAACCGATGGCCATCATGAGAGAAGTTCGAAGAGAGCAACTCATGAGAGCTCGAGTGAAGAAACGACAGCTTCGAAGATTGCAATTATCTGTGAGAGTTAGCCAACCCTGCAATCCCCAGTGAATGCATCATATTGTAACTATTCAATCTTCGGTGCACCTCAATTCCCCGGAACTGCCTGCATGCATGCAATCATTGTTCCTCTCCGCGCTGTGAGATGACGTCTCACTATGAATTCATTCTATCGTAGCATATAGCTTTCAACCTCAACAGTTATTTAAGTGTATATTGTAGTAGAGATTCATAATGAATATGTGATTTGACGGTGTGCAACTTACTACATATTAGTCGCTAAATCAGAATGGGAGTGAGTATTTATGTCTCATTTGTTACCAATCTTGTCATCCACAAGTGCTTGAATCCATAAGATTACCCCTGAATCATCCATTGTACCTTACCATATTGTCACTACGCCTGTATCTCTACACGTGTATCTCTTCTTCGTATATCAAATTCTCTCCCTTCTCCATTGACTGCAACATTGTTGTGAAGGATATTCTGCAGACAAGGTTCAGATGAACACATGAAAGGGAAGTTATGCTTACAATATTGCCTTATCAACTGCTAACTTAGCTGTAGCATCCTGATACAATAGACAATCATGAATATATGTGTGTCCTTCCAGCGGATATATGACATACGGAGATTTATAATTCTGCATGATCAATAACAAACTCAGTATGACCCCTTGCAACTCAGCCGTCACTCTTTGAGTTCTGCAGATTCTCAATGCTGCACCAATTCTATGCCATGCTGTCACCTCAAATACTCGGGCATTCACACATAATTACTTCGTATTGAGGAGTCATTTGCAGTGGCACAAGTTTTTATTCAAGTTCTCAGTGCTCCATTTGGCCTGCACCTGACAACATCCGAAATCGCAACACCGGACTGCCGTCCTCAATACAAATATGAAGTATCTTGGTCATCTGTGCTGAAACCTTCAAAGCACGCCTCGAATTGCATTCTCCTCGACTATGTGCAACTTGTTGCTCCATTTATCCTGTTGTTCTAGTGCACTTAATCTTATATTACTGCCTATACACTCCCTCCCACATTCCCCAACTGTCTATCTTCATTACAGCAAATAGAACCTACGTCCAGCCAGGTGAGGAATCACTATTCACAGAAGAATCAAGAAGTATACCTAGAGAGAGCACTTGCATTGAAGAAAGTAGCCAATCTTTATTTCCCATCAAATGTTTCCCTTCCAATGATCTGCCTTTGTACATCATATTGCAGATGACTAATATCCCCGATTTCATCAATGAATCAGGATGACGATACCAATTAGGACATCGGTGATGATGACAGTGAGAGCGAAAGTGGGCACACTGGAGAGTCCACGTTATCATCCGACATGGAAGCAGACGATTTGGATCTCCAGGAGCAGGTCCCACTTCTAGGTCAGGTGCGCTGGGACAAGTCAGTAGGAACTACAAGGGTTCCATTGCCAAAGAAACGGAGCCCTGCTGATACTGTGATTGCACGCCCTCTCCTTTCAAATTCATGGAAACCACCTTGGTCAATAGCACCGCCACTACTCAAACAGCAAAAGTTAGCCCTCCTCAACACATCATCCGAGTCTAACCATACACCATCCGTCCAGGCACTGCCGGAACCCAAGTCTAGTGGAGACCAGAATGCTCCAAAACCCAAGGCCACATCAGCAAAATGTAAAATGATTTGGAAGTTATAACCGAACAACTCTGCAACTCTCAACACCGACACTGATTCTTCCAGATGCTTCCAGTTGCTCCCAGAGAGGCTGAATGCAAAGCGATATGCTCTCAGGTGCTCCGAGACTTACTTCACCAGTGCTCCTCAATACTCAGGAAGTTGTGGAACAGAATCCACGAATATCCTGAAGAGTGTATAGTTGTCTTCAAAATGCTTCCAAATCAAACTATTAGGATATGCAAATTTCAGAGCTATTGGGAGTATTGGCCGCTACTCCGATAGCATTTCAATGCACCTTGAACCTGGATCAATACTATCCGGGCAGTGTTAGCAACGGTTACAACCCATTAGAATGGTTCCGGGTTAGGGTTGGAACTGGAACCGAACCGTTGCAACAGGTCTTACCACCCGAAAACTCGGACCGTTAGCATTGGGCCAGTTTTACCACCAAAAACCCGGCATTTCAAGTACACAATTTTCGCTCCAATTAAGTATTTGAGTTCTGATCGTATCATGACATGATCAGTAGGTAGATTGTGCAGTTTTAGCCCCTCTTTCACCTCCCGCTCTCAGATTTGTAGTCGGACTAATATTCGTCGAGTCGCTATCGAAAACCCGCGAATTTCGCTCCAGATATGACGTTATTTCACAGCGATTCAATGAATATTGGTCCAACCGCAAAACTGACAGCGGGAGGTGAAAGAGCGGCTAAAACTGCACAATCTGAATACCGATCATATCGTGATACGATCAGAACTCAAATACTCAATTGGAGCGAAGGTTGCAGGAACTGTAATATGGAACTGTGGCCCGGGTTCAACACAGCCGAAAAACAGTGGGTTTATGTCCGGTCCGGGTAACAACCCCGCCAAGACAGAGTGGGTCGTGTTACTTGGCGGTTCCTGACCCGGCCGGGGGCCTTCGGGTCGGTTTCAACCCGGGCCGAAGCCGGGTAACCCGGAACTGTTGCTAACACTATCTTCGGGAGTGATTATTATAATGTTTATATCAAATAGTACAATTCCATTAACTATCTTCTGCACACCTTGATATAGGCATTGTAACTATAATACACAGTCCAGTAGGTATCTAAATCCACATGATTATTTACAAGCCATATGCTATCAATTCTAGCTGATACAGCATTATTCTCTCCCACCAAATGTGCAGATCCAAGAATTGCTCCAACAGGTACAATATGCATCATATCAGTCTATTTGACAACCCGGATGAACTCTTCAACACAATCAGCCCAACCATTCGGATCATTGTACTTGGTTGGAATCACCACGACATATTCTTGAGGTTGAGGATGTAATATCCATTGTTGCAACTTCTTGCACCTCTCAGAGAAGGTGGATATCGATTTTCCGGCGGGCAGGCGCTCCTGAAATTGGAGGATCTGATTCAGTGTAGTCCAGCTGAAGTATAATACAGGAAACTAAGGAACTCGGCCTTGGAAGGTTTTATCGAGGTCACTGTCTGTATATTGGACCCAGATGTTATGAGATTCACCCATGATGCCTTGGTTGGCATCCGTATATTCGACCTTGCAATCAAGTCCCAGACGCTCAACAGATGTAGGGCAGTGAAATGGTGGACGGTAGTACAACAGCCCATTCTGAAGTTTAATAAATACAATGTCTATGACTACATTCTGATCATATCGGAGCACTAGTCCACTGACTTCATGTCCCCAGTCGTCTTCAATTTGTGTCCAGAATAGCTGTCCAAAGTTGGGAATTCTGAAATCTACTGATGCATCTCGCAGTGAGGTCAATTTGACACTTCTGCACACACCGCGGACATGAGTTTCTCTGAAATGATGTACCTGTTGTGACACGGGGCGGGAAAACGGCTCTTTCTGACAATGGTGGCGGCATAAAAGATGGGCTCGGCGCATATTTCGCAGTTTATTGGCAGCTGATAGTAGGTTGAAAACCTTCCCAGAGTCAATTTCGTACCAGCCTTGAAGGGCAAGAAATGACAGTGTCTCCTCCATATAGTCAAGACCAGTAAACCAGATATTGGGCTTGAGTATCTATTAAATATAATTGACTTTGTTGGTAGATCTATATGCCTCTGTCACATTGCCGATATGTAGCCGTTCAGAAATATTGGTGGTGAAATTGTCGCCAGAACCCATTCGCAGAATTGACTTTAATATTCGGCTTGCAAGATCCGTCATTGGAGTTCCAAAATGGATTACATGCTATTCGATGGTTTTCCGAGATCCTGAACGCCGATTGCCTGCCACCAAGCTTCAAACTGGACCAAGCAGATGGAGAATTTCTTTATGAACTGCATTTGGTCTTTCAAAGTGATAGCATAAATCTCTCTCTCGAGCTGATTCACAACACGGTCCGTATCAGCAATACTCCAGGTGGTGGCTTCAAGCTCCGCATCGGATAGAAAGTCCTCGAATTGCACACGCTTGTCGGTGGCCATGTTTACCGCTCCGTAAATCTATTCTGCTGCAGCAGTCTTTGTTACGGGGGTGTTTAAGCCACGTTTCAATAAAACATTTATTAACTTAAATACAGCCGCCTATCTAACTTCTTTTTCTTTCCTCGTCTTATCCTAAGACTCAACCTCTTGTCCGTCTACAAGAGCTCCCTCTAAAAACAGTCCCCGTTTTCTTGCTGATCGTGATAGTGGGACGTATCGATAAGTTCCTCGAAAGGTAGTCTGCCCGTCGAAAGAAATCTGCAGACGTCATACGTAATGCCAAGATACTCGGCTGAGTGCAAGACCCAATATTGACCAGAGGTATTCCTGGTTTCCTCGTACCAAAGAAACAACTCTCCGAACTGTTGGACGAGATGATCGTGGGCCGTACGTTTCTTCGATTGATTCAAGGTAAACATAAATCTGAAATTCACTAGTATGAAGTAGTGAGGAAATTTTGAAGTTTGTGTAGATAGAATTCTTAATAATATTTTAAGGTGTTCTTCGCTGGTAATGTCTGACTGTGGATTGCTGCTAGAGCTTGGTTCTTCTCATTGTCGGGGAGACAATGCGAGTTCTTTATAGTCTTTAGCTGGCTCATGTTTGGCCGCCATTCCTCTGACTATGACAACGGACTTGCTTGATAGCTTATCTCGGAATACTGTCCCGAGAGCCGCCACGAATTCCCTCAAGGTTATCGTGTGCATGCATGATTGGTTTGAAAGCTTTGCGCTCCTCGTATGAGGCCATCATCATGTCATGATATCAAACGCATCGTATGACAACTCGTAACTTTACTTAGACATCTTGCTTATCGTTCGTTCAGTAGTTGGAACGTCTGACGTCACATGGACTGATCAGCGCTTTATCGCAATATAATAATAACTTGAAGTTATTAATGCCTCACCATACCAATTTGGCTATTCGGCATTGCGTCAGAGATTTATGTCGGCGACCCACCGATACTCTGCCAACGTAGATTATGACACCCTCTTGGGGTTGCGATGCATACTAACTCAAACCAATGAGCAGGGTCGCTTCAGGCCTCATATCTTCAGCCAATGCCATTAATCCCTCACGCACTGCATGCTTAGGTTCCGGACTTCCGTGAACCGGGGAGTGCGCGCATTATTCCTTATCTCTGAGAAATAAGGTGCGACGATCCCTCGTACTCGCATATTGCATAACGCGTGCTGCACACCACTTCGGATGTGTTGTCCCGCTATCAAGATATAGTAGGTGTAATGTATAATCATGCGCACCGCTGATGGTTTTCCACATCCCGGTAATGGCGACATAATTGCGTCATCTTGCGAATCCGCATGATAGGACTGCTCTCTATCATATCATTACATACGGCTCAGATGTAACCCCGCTAAGGGCCGTCTGACTGATCACATGTTTTCCATTCGCAAGAAGGTGTTTTGCTTCAATGACTAATGGTATCCACTTCCGAATGGTAGTCAAGAGTACTTGCTTGAATAACATGTATCATTACCGCTATCAGGAGAGAACCCCTAACAGTCTTCAATTGAGCAAGTTTTTTGGCGAGTATGCTTCTTGGATCGGTTGCCTTAGTCCCGACTTCCTGCAATAGTCGTGGCTCATGATATTGGAATATTTTATCGAAAAGCTTGCATTTACCAGGTGTAACCTGATGGATTTTGCACTCCAATCACTCAATTGCCCTCTGCTGATCAGCATCTGACTATATGGTTGTGGTTTGTCGGACTCTATTCAGATGAGCCAGAAATTACCTTCATTTTGATGTAGTAACCTTTTCAGCCACGTACAGCTGAACCTCCATTGCAGCATGGATTTGATGAATCTTTTGTTCTCATCAATTATGGGATTCTCTTGCCAATATTTCATCCACTTTGGCCTTTGCCGACTTCAACATTTTCTGATCTCAAATGGCACCCTTCATCTTGTAAGATCGCTTCAGTGCATTGTTTAATGCTGCGAGGGATATATCAGAGTGATTTTGTTTGCTGACAAGTAGAGAGAATTCACATAATGCCTGCACTGCTCCCATCACCATTTTATCAGATGCTGTTTCCGCTGCAGTTATTCCAGCATCCTGGGAACAGTCAAGAATTGGAGCACAATTTACTCCCAGTGTGCTGATCATGCCCCGGATTTCATTTCCCTGCCAGGAGCCGCTTTGCATCGAGTCAAATGGTTTAGAGATATGCTGGAGGGCTGGATATCGTGGTACTGATGTGAATCGATTGTCAAATTGATTCTTGAAATTTCTAGCTCTCAGGTATTTGAGCAGCCAGTGCAATAAGTCTTTAACTAAACCCAGGAGCAGCTGATGCAATTCATAAGGCTGCCAAACACGATAGACATTGCAGAGAGGGTATTGCCACAACTGGTCGCGGAATGGACAAACAACAAGAGTGTACGGAACATCGATACTAGTTTCGTCCAGAAGCTCCAAGTAAACATGCTGATCTCGTGGGTTATAAAGTGGTCGAAAAGTTGAATGCCCCATCAGCGCACCTTTAGGAATGTTACACCTCGGGCATGAGCCATATGAGACTTCACCAACCAAGATTTGTGCTGGAAAATCCCCGACCCAGGCAGCCAAAAGAGGATAACATTGTCTCTGGAATCCATCAGCACAGACCCAGTTCAAGCCAGGGCCAGTCATGTCAAGATTCCAGAGTGGGGACAGCACTGTTCCAACCGCGGAATGCCATGCCTCTTCAGTATTTTTAGCACCTTCCGGAGGACACGGGATCAGCCCATCAAGAATCCAGGCGCACTTTTTAGGTGTCCAGCAGATATCTTTTCGAATATTACTGATCATGAGATACAGCGGCCAGACATGCTGGGCACCCGAATAATTGGTCAAGTGGGTCTGGTCGCATGCACAAATGACTAGCACAGTCATCGCTCCTGCAGGAAGCTGCTCTTGCATATTCCACAACCAATCGCCTGATTGCATCTTGCTGTATATTTGGCGACTTTCCGAGTCTGCAATGCGCACTGGTTCAAAATTGAGGTGCGCCTGAATTGGGAGATGTGCCAAAAGAAACTGTATACATTTGAAAATATCCTGGTAGTATAATGTTCCGAAGATGTGCGAATGATCTTCAATCCAACTATCATTGCCCAGCCCGAAATCGAGTCTAGAGAGCAGCTTTTATAGAGCATCTGCTGATTGAAATGATTCGATGTTGAAGTAGTCCAGTCCACACTTAAGATGTTGATCTATCCACTTTTTGGTATGCTCGCAAAATGATTGAGCCTGTTGAAAGTTGTGTGCTGACTGAAGACGATGCCATGGATTCCATTGTTCTGAGTACTTGCGATGCTTATTGTACAATCTAGTTCCTTTGCCATATGCTTTCCCCCCCACGTTTTCGACTCCAACTACCTGCCTATGAACCCTCGTCTTTGTTGGATCAGGGGTACAACTCAGATCAGGCTTCTGGGGGTCTATTGTTTCTTTGTCGGGAGTATCTTCAGGTGGTGGTGCACCAGGTACATTGTCTATGGGTAGATGAATTAGTTAACTAAGCTCATCGATGGCCATTCAGGTACACCGACTGAAGTCGAACCATGATGGCTTGGGTCGATCTCAGCCTGCAGGTCGTAATATCACATCAGGTAATAGCCCTTCATTCATCGATATTGGGTGATATTGTTGATAGAGAGCTTCCAGTCGGTTCTCATCGAATAATTTCCTTTTGCAGATGAACCACTTGTCATGTATCCAGTGACTGTTGACCATGTTTGAGAATTGGTCACTCAATACGTATTCAGATGAATCTCAATGATGCTTTGGGGGGCGATCTTGATCCTCAGCAATAATGATTTCAAAGCGAGTTAACTCAGGTTAGCATAACTCATTCAGAGGCACATCGCACCCCGCGAAATGCAGGGGGAGGTTTTCTTTGTCATCACTGCAATCGCCACAATGGAGCCTTATACTACATTATTGTGATTTATGCCTACGCTCCAGCCTGCGAGCAGCTGATAATAAATGTAGATCGTCATAATGCAATGAATAGGTGGGTTTCCTAGCTAGATGGATGTCCGGGCATCGATCATCGAGAACTGATAAGGCTGGTATAATGTTTTGTTCAGAAATGATCCTTGACTGGAGCGTGGATCATGAGGAGAACAAAGATGTATAGGCATGGAGCTCAATAGGAAGCAATCACTGTTGCTGCTCAACTCACAAGCTTTCTATTGTATGAGGTTGCAAGGTCATACACGCACAACTTATGTGTAATATCCCTAGTTGTGCTAACCTTCTTACTGGATATAGTTTTTCTTGGGTTCCTGGAGATATCATATCATATCCCATCTATCACCTGTAAAGTCATCGATGCGTACGAAGGTGAGCACCTTTCCAATATCCTAGTATATGAATTTGAGCATATAACAAAGAAAGCCGGGATGTGTGTGATTAAGGTTTCTTTTTCTCAAGGCCCGGGTTGGTTTCATGGATCAAAGGTGTAGTGAAACACCACAGATCATGACAACAGAATAGGATATAAGAAGCCCTTCATTCCACCGAAGGTCACTGCTACCTGCAATATACTAAACCATACTCCAATTGATTCTATATCTCATCTCGCATCTATAGTAGTTTACCACTATCTTTGTTTAACAGAGCATGTCAACGAAATGATCTCCACCGAAGGCAGTGAATATGGCTCCACCTGGTAGCCTCTTTTGCGCGCAACAACGCAGTGACGACAATTCAGAATCACCGGATACAATTTCACACCATGCCACTCGCAAAAACATTCAATTTGGGAAACACATCAATCAATATCATCTGCCGCAAGGGTTCGGTTACCCTCCTTCGAAGGAGCCATTTCCATGCGCTCCACAGTATTTATACCAGTCTCCATTCAACATGACACAAAGTTCGCAACCTTCCAGCAGCTCAAGCCAAGGTCATTGAAGTTATGGGCCACTGTGGCATGGATATGACCTGCACCAAGGTGGTTATGGCGGGACTCAAATGTTCTCCCCTCTGCAGTTCGCAGGACAAGTACCGTCATCTCCAGGTGCACCAAGAGTGCCTCCAGGACCGCCGGGAAATCATCCAGTCAATCAGCCAATATCTCCCAGCTCGACTCTTCCACCTCAACCTTCTTCTGGCGCACGTGGGAGACACCCCATAAGCCTCCCGACGAAAAGATTCCAGCCACCAGTGGAACTTTGGAAAACAGATCTCACCGGGATTGCAGACCTGCCCCCATTGCCGGAGATGTCCTACAATGAATATGATGCAGCTGATCAGAGTGACGATTCATTAGACTTGGGCAGTGCAGAAGGCAAACCATCAAATAGGCTGAAGCAAACGGAGTTCTCTGTGAAGCAATTTGCCAAAAGGATGGGGTAGTCTAACTTTAGTGCATTCAACAAGTGGAAGAAAGTATGGGTGGCGGGGTTTCTCGAGAAGAAGTATCGGTCCATTATCCTGGGGCAGAACTGATTGAAAAAAGTTCCAGATGGACCCCTGCACTGGGAGACGGCAGTCGCAGATTTTTTGGTGACATTCCAGACCTGGCTGCTGTTGTGTATTTTCGATAATGCTAAATGGATTCGCCAGCAGTGAGTGGAGATGTGTTTGAATGAATGTGCAAGCAAAATTCGAGAGGCGAAGAAACAGAGAAGGCGAGGCAACAAGCGACTGGCAACAGATTTGGGAGAGCGAGCGGGCACAAAGGGGAGAAGTAACCTCCCAGAGTTGCCAAATACAACGTTCACTAATATGATTCACTGTGTGTCGAATGGCAAGGATATGGTTCTAGCCCCCAAACAACTGCAAGCCTCATATACAGATGAGAGGCACTGGAAGGGGTTGATTGATTTCATCGACAAACACGGCGGCCCGAAAGAGCCATACATTTTCACATCAATGTTCAAGTGCACCTTGGAGCAGGACGAATTGAAAAAGGACTATATGGGAATAGACAAACACGGGCAAATAATCAACGACCCCATATATGGCCAGATTTCATACAACTGTTGCCTTTCAAATGCTTTCAAGTTGAAAGTTGGACATAATATGAAGATATTTGTGGTAGAAATGATGAAAGTGACACGGAAGGAGATTGCCGAGCACGTAATTAGGCCGACAAAGGTTATCCCGCTAGCCCTGTTAAGGCTAGACGTGAGTAACTGCTAATCATTATACATTGACTTTGGAAGGTTGTGAAGAAGGTGGAAGAGAGGCAGATGAGGAGGGAGAGGAGGATGGTGGGTAAGAGAATGATACTTGTATTAATGTAAGTTCTGATTGAAAGAATAGAACTGATTATATTCCATCCACATGTACTCGTTCAAATGGTTGTTTCTCTGTGATATACCTAACATTGAGATGAATTTCAAGAGTGCCAGAATATGAGCTTCTCTACCCAGCTTACATCTGAGCAACTGAAAGTGATCATTGAGGATGAAAAGAACACGAACAAAGGTGCAAGGGAGGTTTAGGAGCAAGTGGAGGATGGTGAGGAGGTTCTCGATCCAGAACATACAAGCTCAGTACTGAATACGGTTCTCAATAAAATCAACAACAAATTTGAACAAGAGTGTCTTGATGAAGCAGTGAGGCTGCTAAATGTGCATCCTATTCGCCAATCACCAGATGACTGTATTCCAGGCCACAAGTATTCAATTCCAGGCCTGCCCAGAACTAAGGTGTTGGCGTATCAGGTTTGGGCCATCTCATTTATCGTAAGGAGATGGGTTTGGGATCCTGACATGTCAGGAGCACTGGTGGCGGATGAAATGGGTCTTGGAAAGACTTTCACCTCGGTTGCAGTGGCAATGCTTTGTTAATTGGTGACTGAGAAAGTTGTAATGGGGTTGCCACTGTCTATTTTATGGGGGAATACCCTTGAAGAGTGGGTGATTTTGGCGCACAACCACTTTCCCGGCAGTGTTGGTGAAGAACAGGAGTGGTATCTGCTCCAGAGATTGAATTCTGTGCCCCACCACCTGTTGGGGATCCAGTCAACACCACCCCACGGGCATCCAGCACTAATCTCAGCTCATGAACCAATCCTGGTGGTAACAATGCCCGGAGTGGCTGAGATCTTCAAAAGTGTTATCGAAGAGAAGACAGATGGAACCGAATTCAAACTGTTCAACTGATTGCACACTGAAAATCCGAATCTCACCCCCAAGAATCTGAACACCAGTATTGACGAGCCAGAAAACAGATGGAATATCCACCTTGTGTCGTATGACACGATATCATCCAGAGCAAAACCATCATGCAACGACCAACTCTCCTACTGTGTATGGAGTTTTGGGATTTTTGATGAATCCCATCAGTATAAGACTAAAAACAGTGTGGGCTGGCAAATTGCAATGAATGCGAAAATTGGATTCAAACTTCAAGTGATAGCTACACCAGGATTCCATTCACTCTATGACTAGTGTTTTCAGACGATGTGACTGTTTTCAGGTGATCCTGAAGATCCAGAGGATGATACTGTGATGGAACAGCATGGTGCTGAGGCATTGAATTCCATTGGGAAGAGTTTGATGCATGCTATCCGGACTAAACACAGAGAATCTCAACAGGATGTGGCGCACCGGGTGATTCAGATTGCAAAGCCATGGATGATCAGGCGGTGGTCAGAATCGAAACTCGCCAATGGAAAACCACTCGTCTGGATACCAACGGAGGATGCACACCTCATTGATCTCGAGTGGACTCAGGAAGAGCAAGCACATCTGAAGACCCTGGTGTAGAGGTACACTTTGCGGGGTGATTCTGGAGCATGGAGGGTTAATAGATGGCGGTTAGCATGTTTCTCGTTAGTGTTGGGAGACACTGAGGATCGCAACAATGGTTCTGGAGGATGGCACGATGAATGGCCACTCGATAGTTGGGTGGAATCTGCGATTTTTCAATGGCTGAGAGAGATATTTTTGCCAATCATTGTCAATGAACCTGCAGAGTATCCCAAACCTGACAAAGACAATGCTTCAAGAGGGTCGCTCCTTGCAGAAGAGAGAAACGAAAATCCACCACACAATGCACCTCCTCCACAAAAGGCAGTGTTATTTTGTCCTCTTCCGGTCCAAGTTTGTTATTTACAGTGGTGGCTAATGATGTTTTCTGCGGATAATGTGGATATATTCCACATGTATGCCGAAATGTGCAATGATGAATGCACAGAAATGCAGCTCAAAATCCAAGATTCACAAAACCCCTCTGTATTCATAACCACACTCAAAGTGGGTGGGACAGGCCCAAAGTATACAGCTGCCAGTTATGCAGTAATAACTCAGAAATTTTGGGTATCGAATGAGCAGCGGCAGGCATTTGCACGAGTTCTCCGGCTAGGGCACAACCGAGTACCACACGCATGGTTAGTGAATACAGGTCCTGATGGCTACAATAACCACGCTAGTCATCTCCACCAACACTATGGAGTTGCGCAAATGAGAGTCCAGCATGGCTTCATGAGTTGACGAAACATCACGACGTTGATATTATACCAGATTCTGGCGGCTCGTGAGGACCATACAAAGCGGCTGACAGAGAATGGAGACATGTTGGAGTCTGATGAACCATTAATCTTAGAGTGTTAGACGCTTCATCAAGGTATGCCTTTTTATACATTCAACCAACATAATCTACTTCACTGATACAAATAGTCCAAAAGGTCGTTTGTACGAGACACTATACTAAAGAGATGAATCTTTCTCTCTTCAATATTGAAATGAATCAAAGTTCTGATGTTGGAATTGTTGTATCTTGAATTAGAAATGGCTAGAGTGGGATTTCATTGGCATTCTTGTTTATTATTAATGACCATATAGGATGAAGTGAATTGATACGGGATATAAGAAGTTCCTCCGGCTGACCTAATGCATGATAAATGGCATGAGTCAAATTGTGAGAATGATGCAGCAAAGGGTTTCAATCAATCATCAGTTGCGAATTTGAGGTGGACCGGAAGCCTGAAGCGACGTACGTATTTTGAATAAAAACGCAAAATTCATCCACTTTCAGGAGCACCACAGTCTCTTCGGCAAATGTCATATAATTCGTTGTGATAGATCGAGCACTGCATATCTGCCAATCACATTTAGCAATACGACCGTGTAGGTGATATTCAAGTACTTATATCTGAGTATGAGATACTGCTCCCTTATTTGTGGCAAAGCGGAAACTTTTGCAGTCATATGATCAAAGTTCAGGTGGACTGGAACTTGAACCTTAGGCCAGCAAATGCTGCGGCTATGCCACAAACAACCTGACACAGGTACTCAATATCGCTTACACTGTCTTTATGCCAAATGGGATAGGCCAATATGCAGTGATCAATCGGTTATAACAATATTTGCCCAGGACTCTCTGGTGCACTGGATAATCCAGGGCATATCTTTATAACTGATCAAGCACTGCTTATTTGTCAATCTCATTTGTCAAATAAAACAGACTAGGTGATATTGAGTACCTGTGTCAGGATATTTGTGGCATAGCCGCAGCATTTGCTAGCCTATGGTTGAAGTTCCGATGCGCTGGAAAATCCTGGTCATATCTTTGTGACAGATTCTGACCTGCATATTCGCCAATCCCTTTTGGCAATCAATACAGACTAGGCGATATTAAGTACTTGTGTCAAAATATGAGACATAGGCTCACTTATTCATGGCAAAGCCGCAGCTTTTGCTGGCGTATAGTTGAAGTTCTGGCACACCACTGATGCACATCCCAGAGAGTTGGAAGCGGAGACACGGCTCTGGTATTCTTGGCTCAAATACCACTTTCGCTGCTGGGGTTTTCTTGGCCTATGATTAAAGATCATTCACAACTGAGATCTTCAATCCTGTCCAGAATGAGCTTCTTGGATATATATGAAACCAACTTTGACAGGCTGTGAGTCATTACGGATAATATCATTCAAGCCCAGACACGCCTCAAGCGGGACAAATAAGCCACCAAAGCGCCTGGACTTGCAGTACGTAGTGCACTTTGTATATTTTAGTTTGCTTCATTCTCATCATATTTTCTTCAACTTTGAATTAGTGGACCAAGTGCACACAGATCTATCAAGACACTTTACCTTTAGGTGCAGGCGGCTCATTCTGCTCCACGCCTGCTAAGATATGAACCTATGCTTGATCAGTATGTTGAAGGCCACTGCTAACATGCCTTGAACTGTGAGCTCTGTGTCAACTGTCCGTTGGAGGAAGGTTGCCACTGCGCAGCTAAACCATAAATGCTGAAGCCCAGCCAATTAGTATCCCCAGTTAACTCGATATTGACTAAGTAGTATGTTTGGACCAATGCTTCCAAATCCTATAATAGCTTCTGCAAGTTTGGGCTCTGTCAAAAGAGCTGTGGAAGCTTAAGAGCGAGAATCTCAAAAGACTGATTCTGCTCAGCGACTCTGCAAGATGGCTGCCAACTCCCACTCACCCATGTACTGCACTTACTCAAAAAGGCCTAAGGACTCAAATCTTTGAATCAAGACTTAACTGTATTCTGCCTAAATGTATGTTTGGGCCACCAAAACTCGTATCTGAAAATAGATTATGTGGACCATATTCCATAGAGAGAAGCTCTGAGAGAGAGAACCTTGAAAGCTCAAGTTATGAGAAGACAGCTACGAAGAGTGCAATTAACTGTCAGAGTAAGGCGAGCCTGCAATTCTCAGCCATTGAATCCAAGCATAACCATTTCAACTTTAGTGCACCTCAATTCCCTGGAACTACATGCATGCAACCTTGATTCCTCTGCCCGCCGTGACATGACGTCCCACTATACATTCATACCATTGTAGAATATTGCTTTCAACCCCACTATTGATTTCAAGTCAACATTGTAGTTGTGAGATTCATAATGAATGTGTGTAATTGAACTGTGTGCAATTTAATGGTGTGCAATTTAACCATGTGCAATTTAACCGTGTGCAATTTAACCGTGTGCAATTTAACCGTGTGCAATTTACTAGATATTATGCGCAAAATTAGAATCTGAGTGAGAATTTATGATCCATTTGTTAGCAATCTTGGCATTGATGAGTGCTTGAATCAATAAGATTACCCCTGAATCATCCATCGTACATTACCATTCTTTCTCGACACCTGTATCTCTCTTTTCTGTACCAAATTCTCTCCCTCTTCCTTTAACTACTGTGACATTAGTGTGAAGGCTATTCTGCAGATATGGCCCAGATGAACAGATGAAAGGGAAGTTATGCTTACGATATTGCCTTATCGACTGCTAACTTAGCTGCACCATCCTAATACAATAGAACATTGTGAAAATACCTGTGTCCTTCCAGCAGATATACCACATATGGAGATTCATATTTCTCCTCGCACGATTACAAACTCCAGTATGAACCCTGTCATCTCAGCTGTCACTCACAAGGTCCCAACCAAATCTATTGCATTCTGCAGATTCTCAATGCTGCACCAATTTCTATGCTATGTGGTAACCGCAAATGCTCAACCTTTCACGCATAATGACTACATTTCGAGGAGTCATATGCAGGGGCGTATGTTTTCATTCAGGTTCTCATTGCTTAATTTGTGTCCTGCACCAAGGGTTAGTTGATATTGCGAGTTATCTTCCGGTGCCTCTGGTTCTGTTCTCTATGTGTGTTGGCTTTAGCCAACCTCCAATTCTTGCATCCGTACAGAGTGGGGTTCATAGGAGTTGCTAACATTCTGCATTAGGAATCCATCTATTTCTGCACACCTGACAATAGCCAAAATCGCAATACAACTGCCGTTTTCGATATAAATATAAACCGTTGAAGTCATCTCTCCAGAAACGTTTCAAGTCATACCTTGCATCGCATCCTCCTCGACTATGTGCAAATTCTTGCACCATTCATCCCGTTATTGTATTGCACTTAATCTTATATTTCCTGCTTTTACACTCTCTCCCACATTCTCAAACTTTAGATCTTCGTTGCAGCAAATGGAACCTATGCCCAGCCAGGTGAGGAATCACTATTCACATAAGAATCAAGAAGCACGCCTAGAGAGAGCACTTGCTTTCAAGAAAGCAGCCAATCCTTATTATCCATCAAATGATTGCCTTCCAATTATCTGCCTTCATATTACGGATGACTAATATCACCGATCGCTTTAATGAATCAGGATGACAGGACCGATCAGGAGATTGGTGATGATGACAGTGAGGACAGCAGAGAGTCCACCTCATCATCCGACATTGAAGAGGACAATTTGAATCACTAACAGGAGGTTCTTCAAATAGGTCAGGCACGCCGGGTCAAGTCATTCCGCAGTAGAAGGGTTACACTGCCAAAGAAATGGAACTGTGTCGATACTGTCATTACACGCCTTCCATTTTCAAATTCCCGAAATCTACCTGCGGCAAAGGCACCACCACTGCTCGAAGGCCAAAAGTCTTTCCTCCTCAACAATTTATCCGTGTCTGACCGTGCGCCATCCACCTGGGCACTGGTGCATCGCAACAAGTCTAGTGGAGACCACAATATTCCACAGGCCAAGGCCAGTGGTGATCTGAATGATCCTGAACACAAGAAGGTTACTTTTGAGGTAGCGAACAGCTTCATGGAGGCAATGCTATTCACAAGACTCCTTGGCAAATATCATCTGTTTACAAGTACTAGATGGTTGAAGGAGCTTGGAAACTAACGATTGAACCCCAGGATCGTCAGCGGGCATCAGCAGGTGCATCTGTAGGTACACCATCTGTGTGTCCATTGCCAGGTGGTCCATCTCCCAAAATAGATCCACAAACACGAGACACTGTAAGTCTTGAATGCTGTTTAATGCTCCTCTATCAGACTTACACATATTGACTACTGCCATAAATATACATAGTTGAAACTGAAGATTGTTACCATATGAGAATGATTGGCAAATTGGGCACGTCGAACTGTTGTCTGTAGTTACCGGTTGGATGTAGGCTCTGGGACTGAGATTTGGATCAAGGTTAAGGAGCTCCTGTTCGATGATACTTACCTCTCCAAGGTCGTTGATGATAAGAAGTCATGGTTCATGCAAATGGAAGTGCTTGATCTCATTTTCCACCAATTTTTCTTCACCGCCAATAGCTGGGGGCGCCAGCCAACAACATCACAGTATTTCGAACCTTTTGCTCCTCAGACTTTAGCACTGGCAGCTGCAGCTATTCATTGTGCGCTGCCTGAATTCATCAGTGGAAAGAAAGCCACAATTAGGTCTTTGCAAGATGAATATCGAGGTACATTTGGCCCATCCCCTGTGATCAATTTCACTCTAGAAGCTACTACACAATCACTCACACATCAGCAGCCGCATCACACCCCCGCCCCCCCCACTGTGGCGCAACTGCACTAGAATAGGTGCTTCTCAATCCTCGTCGAAGCTTCTCAGCCTAGATTGAGCCTCTTCTATTTCATTCCACAATCAATTCCTCCTCTCAGCGCTCCTCTGTCCCATTCCGCACTCTAGACTCCTCTCTCCAGGCTCCTCAGTCTGGGATGGGAGCTCTTCAATTCCCAATGGTGATCCTATAATGCATTCCACACTCCTTACCCCACCCCTTTTCGGCGCTCCTTCTCTGCGATGAGCACTCCTCAATCCCATCGGTGCTCCGCTGCCTGGATTGGCTCTCCTCTATTTCATTCTGCACCTCTTAACACACCCTCTTTTGGCACTCCTCAAGTTCATTCCACACTCCTACACCCTCCTCTTTTGGCGCTCCTCAAATTCATTCCGCACTCCTTAACCCCTCCTCTTTTTGCACTCCTCAGCTTAAACTTGACGCTCTTCTTATTCATTCCGTGCTTCTCCAACACTTTTTGTGGTACTCCTCCTTTCCCCTGGTAGTTGTTCCCATTTTTCATCCGAATGTATCATATTGCCTCTTATACCCCCATTTAGGTTCGCAGCTAGCTAACATCATATTACACCTGTGTTAGATATCACAAATCAAGCCAAACGACATTGGAATTCCATTTCATCCACTCCCTAGGAACGAATAATCAGCGAATACAAAGAGCGCCTCCAGCTTCTTTCCACCGTTGATGAATTGTGTGTTGCTGCTTTCATTGGCATTGATGCGTTGGGAGATAGAGTGGATAACATCAACACCACGTTTGATTGATATTTTTTGATCGCTTAGTTGGGTTATTGTTTCAGTGTACCTGTGTTTATGTTTGAATCACTTGCCATTTTGTTTCGTTTCCTTAATGTAGCGAGGCACAAAATCCAATGTTGAAGAAGATAACGGCTAGTATATTCAGAAGTGATACTAATGAACAATAATCCATGCATCATATTTGCTGTTGAGGGATGTCGATTGCATATGTACATCCGAACAGTCTCAGATAACGCCTGTAGTCCTCCGAATGAATATCCGTAAGAACCGAGGCATCTCTCAGTGTTTGTGTGTGATTCCCACGTTCATTCAGCGACACTCCCAGGTGGACCCAAAGTTCTCTCCGGCGCTCCGACGTGCTCCCAAACTTATCACAATCACTCCCATCGTACTCCTGTATCAGTGATAAGAGATCCCAGTTACTCCTGTACCTGTCATCAGAGATTGCAGTTACTCTGAAGGCCTGCCGGAATACCCTCCTAGGGTCTGATACTCTTCTGAATTTGACGCTTCTAAGTTTACACTCCACATTCTCTCAGTTACTCCTGGAGTCTTCCAGAGACTAAAATACATTGTGCTGATGCAGTGCCATTCAGAACATTCCCCAACACCAAAAGGCGACTTTTGAGGTTCGGAAAAGGTTCATGGAAGCAATTGTATTCACAAAGAGTCCTTGGCAAATATTATCCCACGACACAAAGTCGATGGTTGAAGATGCTTGGAAACTTGCCATTGCAGCTCAGAATCATCAGCGGGCATCAGCAGGTGCTTCTGCAGGTACAACATCGGTGTGTCAATTGCCCAGCGGTCCATCTCTCAAAATTGATCTTGAAACACGAGAAGCTGTAAGTTGTGCATTCTGTTTCATGCTCCTCTATCAGATTTACGATATTGACTACACCCCAAATTATATATAGTTCCAACTGAAGATAAGTACCATTCAAGGACGGTTGGCAGATGGGGCACGTCGAAATGTCATCCGGAGTTACCAGTTGGATGTACACTCTGAGACTGAGCTTCTGTTATGGGAGTTCTTAATCCCAATAATCAATACAACATTTATTGAATTAAGCATGACCGCCTATATAATGATCTCTTTCTATCCTCGTCTTATCCTAAGACTCAACCTCTTGTACCGTCAAACAAGAGCATACCAAATTAAACCTTCTCCACTATCCGTCTCCGATGTAAAGCAAGATCAAACTTCCCCGTCATGCAACCACTCGCCTGCCCACTCCTCGAATGGTAGTGTGCCAGTGTTCAAGTACCGCAACACCTGGTAGTCGATATTGTCGAGTTCGTAGAAATGAAAAACCACTCGGTAGGTGTGGGTTAAATGTGCTTCAGCCAACTGAGAATGTAGTTTGCCGAATAATACAACAATGCATTGCAGAGTGTATTCGGATTGTGTCAGATTTCGTCCCGACATATGTTGTCTGATCACGAAGGTGGATAAGAGTATCAATGATGGTAATAATACATAGAATTCTTAATAATATTTTAAGATCATCTTCGGTGCTCTCTGAAAGCTAATGTTGTCGCTGATGATCCTTCAATCCTTCGAACAACGCTGGCTCTTCATAGCCAGTACCCTTCCTCAGGTGTGATAGTGTTATCTCGGCCATGCCCTCTTAGCGCCCGGTGATAACTTGCCATGATCCCTTAAGGGCATCATGTTCTTGCAATGTGGTTTGAAAGCTTTACGCTCCTGATAAGAATCAGGCCATCCATCGCATGATATGAGCTTATCCTTTCCTAACTCAGACATCCTTCAATTGTACTTGGCGGTATTTGGGACATCCACCAATCAATATTGATAATGTTTATCGCCTCTTAAATCTCTCATGCAAATGAGTCATTTAATTGCGTCATAGATTCCATCGGCGACCAACCAATACTATGCCAAGGTACATTACTGACACCTAAGCTCGTATCCAATACGAGTTTTACATTGCGATGCAGACTACTCGTGCCAACAGGTAGTGCGCGCACTAGGCCAACAGCTATGTCATTAATCCCTCCGTTAAGTCATGCTAAGGTCAAGACTATTCTCTAGACCGGAACGTGCCGCTCCTGATCCTAGCCCGTTACCGGTAGCGGAGAAGAGTCCTCTTAATCACGTTTGACTGACAACTGCCGTGCCTGCAAATCATGCATATCCCGCAAAGTATCCAGGTGCGAATGATGCACCCATTCTTCATGCGACTAATATGGACTCCCGCTAAGGAGCATATTACTGATCACTCGATATCACTAGCATAGGTGTTATGCATAATGTTATTATGTATGTTTCCTCATGATATAATCAAGTATCATTATCGCTGCTCGGGGAGAACTTTCAACAGCTTCGGATTCAGGTTGAGGAGCTCCTGTTTGATGATACATATCTCTCCAAGGTCATTGAGGAAATGAAATCATGGTTCACACGAATGAAAGTGCTTGATCTCATTTAGCACCAATTTTTCTTTACGTCCAAAGGCGTGGGGCGCTAGCCCATGACATCCCAGTATTTCCAGCCCCTCACTCCGTAGACTTTAGTGCTGGTGGCTACAGGTGTTCACTGTGTGCTGCCTGAATATGCCACTGGAAAGAAGGCCACAGTTATGTTTTCTCAAGATGAATATCAAGGCACATTTTGTCCATCCCCTATGATAAATTTTACTCCGGAAGCCATTGCACTCATCAATCGCACATTAGTGGTCCGCTTCCAACCCCCCTCCCCCCATGATGTGGTGCAAACTCCACTAGGATAAGAGCTCCTCAATTCCCATCGGCGCTCCTCATCCTAGATTCACTCTCTTCCATATCCTTCCACAGTCAATTCCTCCTCTTTCAGCGCTCCTGTGCAGGGATAGGCACTCCTTAACCCCCTCTGTCTCGATTAGAGCTCCTCTATTTCATTTCGCGCTCAATAGTCCCCACTTTGTGCTCCTCAGCCGGGGATGGAACATCTTCAATTCCCACCGCTGCTCTTATATTGGATTCCGCATCCCTTTCCCACCCTCCCCCTTTTCGGCGCTCCTCCGCTGCCAGAGCACTCCTCAATCCCCATCGGTGCTCCTCCACCTGGATTGCAGCTCCATTATTTCATTCTGCACTCTTGACCCCCCCCCTTTTCAGTGCTGCTCTGCAAGTTTGGACACTCCTTAATCCCCATCGGCACTCTGCAGCTTAGATTTGGCACTCTTCATCTTCATTCTGCGCTCCTGCAATACAGCACTTCCCATCTGGTGCTACTCTTTTCCCTGGTAGCAGGTCCCCTTTTTTTATCTGAATATATCATATTGCCTTTCAAACACCTATTTAGATTCGCAACTTGCTAACATCTCAGTACACCTTTGTTTGATATCACAAATCGAGCTAAACACAATTGGAATTCAATTTCACCCACTCGCCAGGAATGAATAATCAGCAAATCCAAGGAGCGCCTCCTGCTTCTTTGTGCGGTTGCGGAATTATGCGTTCCTGCATTCGTTGCCCCAGATGAGATGGGAGAAGTAGTGGATGACACCGACACCATGTTTGATTGATATCGGTTGACTGTTTTGTCCGGTTATTGTTTCTGTGTGCCTGCGTTTATGTTTGAATCACTTGCCTTTTTCTTTGGTACAATAATGTAGCGAGGCAATAAATACAGTGTTGAAGAAGATGGTAGCCAGTATGATTCAGAATTGATAATGAACAATAATCCATGCATCATATTCGCCGTTGAGGGAAATTGATTGCTCGTGGACTTCCGGGGAGTCTCAGATAACACCTACAGTCCTCCGAATGAATCCCATTACGAACCTGGACATCTCCCAGAAATTGTTTGTGATTTCGGCATTGTTTCGTCGACAATTCCAGGTGCACCCAAGTTCTCTCCGGTGCTCCGACATGTTCCCAAACTTATCACACTCACTCCCATGGTACTCCTGTACCAGTCATCAGAGATCCCAGTTACTCCTGTACCAGTCATCAGAAATCCCAGTGACTCCTGTACCAGTTATCAGCGATCCCAGTGATTGTGAAGGCCGACCAGAATGCCCTCCTAGGGTCCGATACTCTGCTAAAATTGATGCTTCTAAGTTTACACTCCACATTCTCTCGGACACTTCTGAAGTCTTCCAGAGATGAAAATACAATTTGCTGATGAAGGTACAATCCATGCCGAGAAGTCAAGTCCGCTTCATCCATGCAGACTGAGCACGAATATGACTACTGAATGCAGAAGCTGCCATGCAGCAACAATGATCACTAATAGGCTGGGTCTACAAAGTTGTTAACAAGGAATTGGGGTGGGTCAAGTGCTAGCGCACTTGAAAATATGGTGAGCATGACCGGTTACTGGAATGCTTAGAAGTTAAATATACCACTGTGATTGCAATGGCGATGATGAGCAACAAGCGGAAGCCACCATCAATGCCACCCAGTCAAGACGAGGCTCATACAGTGATTGGGGATATCACCGAGATTACTGTGTCTAATTCCGACAATAAATTACAATTGGTACGAGTTACGAGTGTGAGATTTGATGGTCGGATGCCGGACATTCCGGATGTGCAGACATGGTGGACAGTGTCACTTTGGATGTTCCTTCTTTCGCTTCTCTTTACTTCGTTACTCCTTTGGATCTCGGCCCAGTACAAATGGCATCGGCATGGGTTTTAACCACCTCTGAAGATAAGTTGTGTGGAGGTGGAGTTTCCCCGTGCGCCGGATCCGCCAATGGGATGCCCTGAGCGGTACTGCTCAGTTGTGGGACTTATGGGTTCGTACATTTCTGTACTTTGAATGGTTGTTTGATTGTTCCTTTTTCAACTCTTGTATTGGTTTATACAGCCCAAGAGGTCTGCACCTAAAGAGGGGGATAATATAATTGCATGGCTACACGTTACGTGTCCAGGGCCGGTTAACACCAACTTTATATATTGTCTACTTGCAACAAGCCTTAGATCTCTAGCGATAATCTTACCTTTATGCTACTCTACAATATTCACATCAACATTTGCAACCGTATCTACTGATGTACCTTAATACGAGGCCATACAGGGGTGTATGCCTTTACCCCAGTGCTGATCTGCCAGCCCCCCTGAGCTCCAGTTGTATGCGAAGCCCAAATTCATGGAACCCCAAAACTACTGTGATGGAAAGCATCCTGACACTATGATCAAAGACTTCACAGCATTACTCGACAATACACAAGATATAATGCACCACATGGCAATATATAGCGGCACACAGGAGTATATCAAGCATAAGAGTCATAACAAGACGTATATGTCGGATGAACAACTGCACACAATGGAGCTCTGTATTTACCATGGTATTAAGGTTCAAATTGAGGGTATAGAAGATGAACGCATATCTCAGATATGTCGATGCACAGGAGGCCAGAGATGGCACAGTGGGGATCAACGAAACGACTGGGTGTGGGTGAAGCAACCCATGGGGAGGTGTTATGGTACGCTGAATGGGCGTCTCCTATGGCAACTGCAACAACTATTCAACATCACGCTTCTCAACTAGGATGGAGCTTTGGTTGAGTATTGGTTAGCCATGTCGCTCACCACAATACCTGAAAACTCAGGCAACTTGGATCCCGCTTCAAAATTTTGTACAAGTGAGAAAGCACCAGCAGCCATTGCTTTGCAAATTTTCAGCATGGGAAACATTGTCGGCTGTGTGCGCGTAGTTCCAGAGATAGCTACTAGTAGTAAAATTGGAGACGGACGGAACAAGCAATGGATTGTCAATAGCCACTTAGAGCTGGTGACATGAAATGATGTGTATAATTAGTAAAGAGAGAATTGCATTTTGCGCACAGGTAGAAGGAACGCAAGGAGAGATTTTTGCAACGTCACCCATTGCATTGCAATCCTGATGCAAGCGTGTACCCAATCAACCCATTCCAACGTATCATCACAGTTGGCCACAACGCCACAGTGTTGATCTAAAATAGGGGACCAACAGAGTATGAAGAAACAGTGAAACTGCGATTGGAGGCCAATATGCATTGCGAGGAGTGGTATTGACGCCAGGCGCCAAGTAATCCGCCACCAGTGTGTCTCTGGCGGCTCTGATGGATCGCGTCTACTGTGCTGGAGCCATTCCACCCGGACAGAAATATTTTTTCCTGATGTCATGGGGAACTGGAACCATTTTAGCCTTTGGCAGGAGTCGAATGGTTAATTCGCGGGTCTCTCTCTCCTAATGGGCTAGGATCGTGTAATCGAGTTGGCTGCATCAGAGGACTTCTTAGTTTCCAGTATCCTGGGCTGGTGCTGACTTTCACGGCACCTTTGTAGCCTTTGTGGTCTTTGGAGTCGTGTTTTCAATGGGGTCTGCCTTGGCTGGTTGCTTGATGAATGCTACCTCTTTCATGAGTGTTCGCATTGCCTGGTTACTAGCACTTGTCGAGACCCCCAGGACCTCTTCCTCGATACATGCCCACTTGTCATCGCCGGTGGTCACCTCGTCCATACTCTTCCTTCTCTTGTTCATGAAGGAATATCCCGCCTGCATCCGCACGACTGCCGACCTTTTTTCTCTCTCTTCCTCATCTAAATGTGCATCTCTCTCCTCCTCCATCTTACTTTCCTCCTCTTTCTCTGCACTGCTGTCACCTTGCCCCTCTTCTTGCTCATCGTCCTCATTGCTCAATGGCATGATATGGTCTTCGTTCCCTTGTTCTGTACCTTCCTTATCTGTAGATCGACCAGAGTAACACCTATCGATTTCCGACAGCTGTCTGGCAATCCCTGAGCAAAACCAAGTCACCTGAGCACTTGCCCTCTGAAACAGCTGAGATCTTGCAATGTGTTGCGGCTGAGGTGGCTGTGGTGCAGCTGTAGTGGCTACTCCCCCTCCCTGCTGTCCATGTCGAGCTGCTTCCCGGGTGTACTCACGCATTGACAAAAACCTTCCCTGCGGTCGATATCCGTATATCTTACCTCCGTTTCCTCCTCCTGGTCCTAAGGTTGGTCTTCCACTATCATTGAGGTCGACTATCCCTTGTTCCTGGGTGGTGCGCACATCGGGACAGAACATGCAGATGTGTTCTAGCTCATGACAACAGTTTCAGGGACCTAATCCTTGCCGTAGATACTGCGGGTAATTGGGTCCCTGGTGGAAGGAAGCGGGTCTCAGAGGTGCATTCAGAGGTGGGAAGTTCATTGGGGTGTGTGGAAGTGGATGGTAAGCTTAGATGGCATATGCCCTGGCAGTCAGGTAGCCTCCAAATCTGGGCTCATTCGCATTCCTCAGCTGGAAGGTCCAAGCCGCGAAGGCTTTCATCATATTGTCCATTTCCATGTCGATTGTATCTTTAGCTCTAGCAATGGAAATTGCTTCTGTGACTTGTGCTGGTGCCAGCGTCTCTTTGTTTGGGATTGCCGGAACGTTCACCACTACTGGCATCTGCTGGAGCGGATCACTAGCTGGGTTTGAGTAAGGAGAGACTCCCAGCGTTGTACGTGCTCCTCTCGAATCCAGGACGGTGAGAGCATTGGCAGGTGCACATTTGTCGAGAAGGTGCTTTTTGTTAGGGGTTCTCCTTTAGCAGCGGTAATAATACATGTTTGAACGAAGCAGGTACATGTGACAAATCTTAAAGACGATCATATTCAAAACACCTACCTGCGATTACGTGAACATGGTTGTCAGTCAAGTGATCCTTAGCGGGATTACACTTGAGCCGCGTGTCGATCAATTAGCGATGACTATGGTCACGCTAGCGGATTCAAACATGATGATGCAATTATGTCACCATAACTGGGAAGTGAAAAACCTTCAGCAGTGCGCATAATTATTGGCCACACCTATCAAACCCTGTTTAGCGGGACAATGCATAGTTAAGATGCAATAACGCAGAGCAACATGCAAAGCAGACGTAATTGCAATATGCGAGTACGAGGGATCTGCAAGCTCACGCGCAAAGCAGTGAGAGCACTTGCGGCACTCCCCGGTCTACGGAAGGTCGAGACCTAAGCATGCAGTGTCTGAGGGATTAATGACATTGGCTGAAGATAAGAGGCCAGGAGCAAACCGGCTTATTGAGTTAAGACCGCATGCATTGCAACGTCACGAATGTGTCATAATCTACGCTAGCAGAGTATCGGTTGGTCGCCGATTAAATCTCTGACGTGATGCCGAATAGCCAAATTAATGGTGAGGCAATTAATAGTGAAGAGCTATTAATATTATATTGCGATAAGCACTGATAAGACTAAGGTCGTCAGATGTTCTAGCTACTGAACGAATGGGAAGCAAGATGTCGAACACGAGGTTATGAGCTGGCATAATTGGCACTTGATATCATGATCATGAGGACTGCCCGAGAGGGGACGTAACGTCTTAAAACAGCTCAAGCATGAACACGATAACCTTGGGGAACTCGTGGCACTATCGACGGAACACTTCAGTTGTTCCCGAAGATACGCTATCAAGCAACAATGGTGTCATGACGGAAAGCTGAAGGCAAGCTTGACCTGAGGCACCGATTATAAACAGCTCACATCGTCCCCGACGATGAAAGAATCAGAGCTCTAGCAGCAATCCACAGTCAGACATTACCAGCGAAGAACACCTTAAAATATTATTAAGAATTCTATCTACAAAACTTCACAATTACTTCTTTAATTCACCTTCGTGAATACGCTTTATATGTGTTCGTGGAAACCAACTGCTTCTCAGTACGCACACCAACATCTCGTCGGAACTATCGGTGATACAATTTTATATTGCAACGAGCAGGGTTTAACCCACATCTCCCCGCACCTTTTGTTCTTAGCGATTATCAACAATATCGGGTACAACGTACATCGGTACATCACTACCGGACAATTGCCCTACGAAGAGTGGTCCGAAGATCGACCTTGGACCGACGAGGAAGAGTGGTAAGCTCTTATTGTTAGAGAATAAGAGATTGAGTCTGGGAAGACGAGGAGAGAAGGACAAGGAGATAGGCGGCTGTATTTAGTCTAATAAATGTTGTATTGAAACTGGGACTTAAAATACCCCCATAACACTTTTGGAGTTTGTTGTATTTGAACATCGAGCGGTCTCTGGAATCTCGTTTGAGTTTCATTACCACTTGGCCTCTCAAATTTCTTCGGAGGGCTCCAAGCAACATTTACACCTGTGAGGACTCGGCCAAGGCTCCCTTTTGGATCATAATGCGGCTGATGTTGTCATAGGCGAGGATAAAGGCTTTCAGGCCAACATTCTCAAGTTCCAGCTGCTTCCTGCATAGTCGCTACAAGTACAATCTCATGTACATATAGACCCGCCTATAGACATGTTGGAAGGTGCCCTTCAGGTCCTGATTCAACTGTATGCAGTCCTTCCTCAGATATCTGTTCATCATCTTGATCATTTCGTGGATCGTGTCAGAGCAGTAGTACGGAAACTTTGCGATAACCTGTTTTGGCACTGTGTCGGTTCCGATGCGAGAGGAAAGACTTTGGTACTCCTCGATGAATTTTGTGATGTCCGCTCCTCCGCAGACTGGGGCGCCCATGGTGCCAAGCTGTGGCATTTGCTTCTTTTGTTTCGTGATGGTGAGGGCGAAGGACTCAATAAATTGGCTTTGATCATGTGCATGATTGGGCAAGGCGTTGGTAGAAGGTCCAGCGCGGGTGGAGGTACTGGCATGGCTTGAGGATCCAGCACTAGAGGGAGCGGTACAGCCACTGGGACCGGCTGCGGAAGTGGATCGAGAGTGCTCAGTTGAAATCTTGGTACTGTTTGTAGCAGTTTGGAGATGGGATGGTGGATTAGGTGGTGAATTGACAGTAATTGGTGATCTAAGGTCAATTGCTAGTTTTTGAGTTTTGAAAGGGGGGTTACATCAATTTGTGCTCTTTTTGAGGTGAGCTCTTTGTTTCGATCTTTTTCTTAGTCCACCTTCACTACCTCTCACAGTTTGCTCTCTTATCTTCCTGACAAGTCGTCTATCATGTTCTATTCCCGGCAACTTCCTCCTACAACTAGTAGTATCCGCATTAGCACTTCTCACAATCTTACCAGCATCGTACATTCCTTTTCTTAGTATTTCTTCGGGTCAGTCTCCTCCTCAGTACAGGGTTGGCATCATTTTTCTTCGCTTGGGTTTTCTCATCCCGGTATAAGGTCGGTGCTTGTTGTCCCCGTGTTAGGTCAGTGCCTGTTGTCCGGGTGTTAAGTTGGCACCTGTTGTCCCGGTGTTAGATCTGTGCCTGTTGTCCGGGTGGTAGGTCAGTGCCTGTCATCCCAGTATGGGGTCAGTGCCTGTCGTCCCGTCTGGGTGGTTAGTGCCTGTCGTCCCATCTGGGAGGTTGGTGCCTGTCGTCCCAGTAGGAGATCGGGGCGTTTTATCTCAGTGTTAGGTCAGTGCCTGTCATCCCAGTATTAGGTCAGTGCCTGTCATCCCGGTTTGGGATCGGTGCCTGTCATCCCAGTATGACGTCAGTCTCTTTCGTCTAGTGTTTGTTCAGCGATATTTCCTGAACATTCCTCCCGGTATTCGGTTGGTGCTTTTCGTCTGGTGTTTGTTCAGTGCTATCTATTTGGTGTTCTTTCCAGTATTACCTCGGTACCTGGCGTTCGGTGTTAGTTCAGTGCCATTCCTTCGATATTCTTCCCTGTATTAGATCAGTGCCTCTTGTCCGGAGTTAGTTTGGCGCCATTTCCTCGGTGTTCATCCCAGTATCAGGTCAGTTCCTTTCTAGTTAGCTATGTCGATATACCCAGCTTACCACATCCGGCATTCCAATCCGACAATGTTAGTATCGTCCACTAGTTGCTTCTTTCCATATTTGCCCGTATTAACTAGTAGGGGTCTTTCCCAGCATTCTGTACTTAGCTGTCCGAACCAGAATCTGCATTTCGGCTTCATTTGTGGTGAAACGGCTGAGCTAGAAGGCAGAGAGTACATCATCAACACTCTGCCGCACCTCTCACGGCATTCCAAAAGGAATTCATGAGAAACAGTAGTTCTGGGTCGAGGAGCATTGGAAGAGGGCGAGAAGGTATGATACTACCAGGCTGTGAGGATCCACATGGAGTCTCGGAAAGAGTGAGTGAGATCAACAGATGGAAAAGACAGAGTGTGTAATTTGTTGTGTAATAAGATTGGATGATATGAAATACAAGATGCAATTCAAACTATCTACCCCAGGGTCTCCCAAATATATACTCCCCGTTACACTATCCATCTCCGCTACCTCTGTATCCCCGTATGCCCACATTGCCCTTTCCGCCTTCAACATCCCTGTATCTCCGTACACCCGCCGTAGCTCTGCCCTTCGCCAAGCTGATTGCTGGTGGTGGTGAGAAACAGATTCTCCCGCCACAGTGTGTCCAGGTACTCCTCCGATTAGGCTCAAGTACTATCTGCGGCCAGATTGACCGTATGTATATATATAGAAAGACTCAAATAATGCATGCCATATTATGATGTAGCAAATATTGTAACTGTAACAAAGACGAATATGATAAAACAAAATGCCTTGTAGTTATGCAAGAACCAATGCAGTGAGAACATGGCACCAAGTCTCTAGCAGAGCTGCACAGCAGTCTCAGCTGCTCTGAAAGTATCCCGCAGAGCTGTGCAGCAGTTTTAGCTTCTTTCAAAGTCTCCTGCAGATCTGCGCAGAGGTTTCAGGAGCTCCAAAATTTAACTATTCTATAAGTCAAATCTTGTAGCATCCTTAATGCACCTCCAGAACTGCAGGTGCTTTCAGGAGCACCTGAAAATGCTCTTGCAGAGTCTGAGAGCGCTTAGCTTAGCTCCAGGAGGGTCTGGGAGCATCTAGAAGTACTTAGAAGCACTGGTGAGGTCGCCCGGAGTGTTTTGGAGGATTGCATGTTTCTTCCAGACTTATTTAGATTTTGGTAATGAATTGCTTATAAAGGTAGCCAATACTTTAATTATGTCTGACAATGACCAAATCACTCTGTAATTACCTGACTAACCAGACCCAAATTCTTTCATGCTCCGTTGACACTCATTTCCAATATGGGGCAAGGAGTGTATCGCTGTCTCTTTTGCCTATAACGGCAGCCGATATTTTAATTGTGTATACCAATGGCCACTGAGTCACGTTTTAATTACCTGACTTACAAGACCAAAAACTGTTCACGCTCCATTGACACCCATTTGTAGATTATAGTAGCGATGTCGTTACTCAGATATTGAACCATACAGGCGGGCAATAGTTTCATTATGCATTTGAGCGACCAAGTCTCTGATTCATAATTTGACTTCCAACCATCAATAAAAAAAAATTCCATCTGGGTGGAATGGCTGCGTCAGAGTGGATGTGCGCTGTCAGAGCCATCAGAGACACACTGGTGGCGGATTACTCCACGGCCGGCGTCAATCCCACACGTGGTGTTGCATATCGCCCTCCGATCGCAGTTTCGCCGTTTTTCCCAGCTCTGTCACTCTCCTATTTTAAACAAGCACTCTGGCTTTGGGGCCAACTGTGACCATACATCGGAATGAGTTCATTGGGTACACGCTTACATCGGGATTGCAATGCAGTGAGTGACGCTGCAAAAATCTCTCCTCACGTTCCTTCTACATCAGCATAATGTAAATCAGTCTGGAAGCCACACGCAAACCTCCCAGATACTCTGGTAGCCCTCACCAGTGCTTCTAAATACTTCCATATGCTCCCTGGCCCCCCTGGAGCTTTGCAAAGTGCTCTCAGACTCTGCAAGAGCATTCTCAGATACTCCTGGAAGCACCTGCAGTTATGGATGTACATTCAGGATGCTACAAGATTTGACTATTAGGATAGTCATATTTTGGAGCAGGTGAGACCTGGGCACAGGTTTCTGGGAGACTTCAAGAGCAGCTCTACGGGAAACTTGGTGCTGGATGTTCCGGTCCATTCACGGAGGCGGTTCCACAGAGCCCCACCTTCCGTGAACGAAATGTCTACTCACAGAGTCTGTACCCCACCTCCGGGAACTGACTACTTCATTCACGGAGTCAATGAAAAATTCTGAAGAATCTATTCATCTTCGTGATAGCTACAATTGGATGCCTCATGGGTTACCTGATGCAACTACACTTACACTGTGCTTCATGTCATCATTTGAAATTGGCTCATCTTCCTCATTGCCCTTCTCATTGCCCTCCTCCTCATTTCTCTCCTCCTCTTCATTTTCCTCTTCCTCGCCAGCGATTCTATCTTCCTTGAGAAGCTCCTCATCCTCAGTATCCAGGTCTAGCAAATCATTGCTCTCATTGGCAATATCCTCTGCAGATGTGGGATCAGTATCCATGCAAGCATCTCCTTGTGGATTGGTGTTGACACGAGAAGATGATGCAGAAGAAGAGAAGATGATGAATTGTCTGTCGATCTCAACAGAAGGAGAACTACGCACTTATATACGCAAGAGAGAGAAGGGAAACTCAATGCCAACCGCCAAAGCCGGGGCCCAATGCCAAGTACCAGTGCCAAGCCCTCCTTCTTGCCATGGGGGCAGGCGAGACCAATGGAGGCCGTAAGCCACCGGCCTCATGCCTCAGCCTGCCAGCACTAAACACTATGGAAGCCACTGGGCCAAATCCGTAGTCAACAATTGGCTCAATGGCTATTAATATTGTGACTGGGCTCTGGTGGAGCTGTTCTTCTGTTTCATTCGAAATTGAATGTACCTGATGGCACAGCAGAACATCAGCCAAATGTAAAATGGTTTGAAAGTCACAACTGAACAACTCAGCAACTCTGAACAGCCACACTCATCCTTCCAGACGCTCCCAGATGCTCCCAGATAGGCTGAGTGCAAAGCGATGAGCTCTCAGGTGCTCAGAGACTACTTCACCGGTGCTCCTCAATGTTCTGGAAGTTGTGGAACAGAATACAAGAGTATCCTGAAGAATGCATGGTTCTCTTCGAAATGCTACAAAATCAAACTATTAGAATGTGCAAATGTCGGAGCTATTGAGAGTATTGGCCACGTCTCCAAGACTAGTCCAGTGCATCTCAAACCTGGAGCCGTACTATCCAGGAGCGATTATTATAATGTTTATATCAAATAGTACAATTCAATTAACTAACTATCATCTTCCTGCACACCTTGATTCAGGCATTGTAACTTAATATACAGTCCAGTAGGTATCTAAATCCACATGATTATTTACAAGCCACACGCTATCGATCCTATCTGATGCAGCATTCTCTCGCACCAAATGTGCCAGTCCAACAATTGCTCCGACAGGAATAATATGCATCATATCCGCCTGTTTGACAACCCGGATGAACCCGTCAACACAGTCAGCCCAACAATGTGGATCGTTGTACTTTGTTGGAATCACCACCGCATATTCTTGAACTTCAGGATGTAATATCCATTACTGAGTCTTCTTGCACCATTTAAAAAAGGTAGATATTGCTTTTCCGGCAGGCAGGCGCACCTGAAATTGGAGGATCTGATGTGGCGGAGTCCAGCTAAAGTATAATACAGAAAAAGAAGGAACTCGGCCTCGGAAGGTGTTATTGAGGTCAGTTTCTGTGTATTGGACCTAGATCTTATGAGATTCAGGCATGATGCCTTGGTTGGCATTGGTATATTCTACCTTGCAATCAAGTCCCAGACGCTCAACAGATGTAGGGTACTGAAATCATTGATGATAGTACGACAGCCCATTCTTAAGTTCAATAAATATACTATTAAGGAGTACATTCTGATCATATCTGAGCACCAGTCCACTAACTTCGTGTCCCTAGTGCTCTTCCATCTGTGCATGGAATAGCTGTCCAAAGTTGGGAATTCCGAAATCTTCTGAGGTATCTGTAAGTGAGGTTAATTTGATACTTCTGCACACTCTGCGGACATGGGTTTCTCTCAAATGATGTACCTATGGTGGCACAGGGCGGAAAAATGGCTCGTCCTGACAATGCTTGAGGCGTAAAGCATGGGCGCTGCAAGTATTTCGCCATTTATCTGCAGCGGATAATAGGTTGAAAACTTCTGCCAAGTCAATATCGTACCAGCCTTGCAGGGCAAGGTATGAGAGTGTCTCTTCCTTAAAGTTACGACCGGTAGACCAGTCATTGGGCTTGAGCATCTGTCAAATGTAATTGACTTTGTTGCTAGATCGATATGCCCCTTTCACATTGCCGATATGTAACCTTTCACAAATGTCGGTTGTGAAATTGTCGGCAGAACCCATTCACTGAATTGACTCTGATATATGGCTCACAAGATGCATCTGTGGATATCCGAAATGGATTACACGCTGTACGATGGTTTTCCGGAGCTCCTGAATGCCCATTGCCTGCCACCAAGCTTCAAACTGGACCAAACAAATGGAGAATTCCTTCTTGAACAGCATCTGCTTATTTGATGTAATACCATTAATCTCTCTCTCCACCTGACTCACAATGTGGTCCGTGTCAGCCATACTCCAGGTGGTGGCTTCAGTCTGAGCATCGGATAGACAGACCTGAAATTGCACACACTTGTCGGTGGTCATGTTTACTGCCCCATAAACCTCTTCTTCAGCAGCAGTCTTCATTTGAGCAAGTTTTTTGGCGAATGTACTTCTGGGACCAGCTGCCTTAGTCCCGACTTCTTCAAATAGTTGCCGCTCATGATGTTGGAATAATTTATCGAAAAGCTTCCGTTTGAGAGGTGTCATCTGATGGATTTCGTGCTCCAATCGCTCAATTGCCCTGTCACGATCAGCCTCTGACCATTTGGTTGCAGCATGTAGGGCACATTTCAGGCGCACCTGAAATTACCTTCATTTTGATGTAGTAACCTTTTCAGCCCCGTACACCAGAACTTCCATTACAGCACGGATTTTATGAATCGTTTATTCTCATAACTGATGGGATTCCATGGCCAACTGTTCATCCACTTTGGCCTTCGCAGACTTCGACATGTTCTGTTCTCGAAAGGCACCCTTCTTTTTGTAAAATTGCTTCAGTGCATCGTCTATTGCTGTGAGGGATAGGTCAGAGTGATTCTGTTGGCTGACAAGTAGAGAGAATTCACATAATGTCCGCACTGCTCCCATTAACGTTTCATCAGAGGCTGTTTCCGCCGGAGTTTTCCCATTATCCTTGGAGCAGTCAAGAATTGGAGCGCAATTCACTGCCAGTGTTCTGATCATGCCCCGGATTTCTTTGCCCTGCCAGGAGCCGCGTTTCATTGAATTCAATGGGTTAGAGAAGTGCTGGAGGCCTGGATATTGCGGTACTAATGTAAATCGATTGTCAAATTGATTATTGACATTTCTGGCTTTCAGGTATTTGAGCAGCCAGTGCAATAAGTCTTTAACTAAACCCAGGAGCAGCTGATGCAATTCATCAGGCTGCCAAAGCTGATAGGCATTGCAGAGAGGGAATTGCCACAACTGGTTGCGGATTAGATGAACATGAAGAGTGTGCAGAACATCAATATTAGTTTCGTCCAGAAGCATTGAATAAACATGCCGATCTCTTGAGTTGTCGAGTGCTCGACAAGTTGAATGCCCCATTGGCGCACCTTCAGGAATTTCACACATCGGGCTTGAGCCAAATGAGACTTGAGCAATCATGACTTGTTCTGGATAATCCCTGACCCAGGCCACCAAAAGAAGATAACATTGGCTCTGGAATCCATCCTCACAATTCCATTTCAAGCTGGGACCTGTGATGTCAAGATTCCGAAGTGGGGACAGCACTGTTCCAACTATGGAATGCCATGCCTTGTCTGTATTTGTGGTACATTTCGGGGGACATGGAATCAGCCCAACGAGAATCGACTCCCGGGTTTGAGGTTTCCGCCGAATACCATTGCGAATATTACCAATCGTGAGATTCTGCGGCCAGACATGCTGATTGCCTGAAACATTACTCAAGTGAGTCTTGTCGGATGCACAAATAACTAGTACAATCGTCGCTCCTGCAGGAGGCTCAGCCTGTGTATCCCACCTCCAGCCACCAGTATTCATCTCGCTGTATATTCGGCGACTTTCCGAGTCTGCAAGGCGCACCGGTTCAAAATCGAGGTGCACCTGAAATGGGAGATGTGCCAAACCGAACTGAATACATTTGAAAATATCCCTGTAGTATAATGTTCCAAAGATATGTGAGTGATCTTCAATCCAACTATTATCGCCGAGCCCAAAATTGATTTCAGAGAGGAGCTTCCGCAGAGCATCTGCAGATTGAAATGATTCGATTTTGAAGTTTTCCAGTCCACGCCGCAGATGCTGATCTATCCACGTTATCGTTTACTGGCTAAATGATTGAGCCTGTTGAAAGTCGTGTGCTGAATGAAAACAATGCTATGGATTCCATTGTTCTGAGTACTTGCGATGCTTGTTGTACAATTCAGTTGCTTTGCCATATGCTCTTCCCCCCGCATTTTCCACTCCAACTACCTGCCTATGAGCCCTCGTCTTTGTTCGATCAGGGGTACAAGTCAGATCAGGCTTCTGGGGGTCTATAGGTTCTTTGTCGGGAGTATCTTCAGGTGGTGGTGCACCAGGTACATTGTCTATGGGTAGATGAATTAGTTGACTAAGCTCATCGATGGCGATTCAGGTGCACCGACTGAAGTCGAACCATGATGGCTTGGTTTGATCCCATCCTGCAGGTGGTAAAATCCCGTCAGCTAATAGCCCTTCATTCATCAATATTGGGTGATACTGCTGACAGTGAGCCTCGAGTTGGTTCTCGTTGAATAATTTCTTTTTGCAGATAAAGCACTTGACATGTTTCAGGCAAGTGTTGACCATATTCAAGAAATAGTCAGTGGACAGGTACTCGGATGCATCTCGATGATGCTTCTTCAAGGGTAATTTAAAGCCACAGCGATATTAGTTTAGCGTATGACATTCACAGCCACATCACACCCCACCAAATGCGGGGGAGGGGTAAAATATAATCACCTTACGATCAGCTTTCTTTATAAACCAGGATCTATATATCATATCCAGCACAATAATGGTGCACATCGTCTGCTGAACATCGTTAGCAGAGAAGAGAAGGTTATTTTTATCATCACTGCATTCACCACCATGGGCCATATACAACGTCATTACAGCATTGTGAGTTATACCTGCACTTGAGCCTCCGAGCAGCTGATAATAAAGGTAGATCATCTTAAAACAATGAATATGTGAGTTTCCTAGCTAGCTGTATGCCCGCGCAATGATCATCAAGAACAGATATGCTGCTAGAATGGTTGCTTCAGTAACAATCCTTGACTGGAGGGTGGATCCTGAGGAGAACAACATGTTTACACAAGGAGCTCAATAAGAAGCATCACTGTTGCCGCTCATCTCACAGGCCTCCTATTGACAGAGGTTGCAATGTCGTACACGCACATCTTTTTTGTAATATCCCTTGTCGTGCTAATCTTCATACTGCGTATAGTTCTTGTTCGGTTCTGAAGATATCATATCATATCCCTTCCACGACTGTTAAAGTCATGGAAGTACGTGAAGGTGAGCATCTATCCAATATCCCAGTATATGAATTTGAGCATATAATAAAGAAAGGCAGGATGTGTGTGACGAAGGTTTCTTTTTCTCAAGGCCCCGGTTGGTTTCATGGATCAAAGGTGTAGTGAAACACCACAGTTTGTGACAACAGAATGGGATACAAGAAGCCCTTCCTTCCACCGAAGGTCACTGCTACCTGCAACATACTCAACCATACTCCGATTTATTTTACATCACATTGTGCATCTATAGTTCTTCACCACCATCTTTGTTCACAGACCATCTCAATGAATGAATCTCCACCAAAGACAGCGAATATGGCTCCACCGGGTGGCCTATTTGGCTCGCATCAGCACCGTGACGACAATTCAGAATCACAGGATAATGGTACACAACCTTCCACCGGCAAAGACAGTCGATCTGGGAAACACGCCAATTAATATCAACCGCCGCATGGGTATGATTACCCTCCTTCACTCCAGCCATTTCCAGGCGCTCTGCAGTTTTATCACCATTCTCCATTCAACATGACACACAACAGTTTGCAACCAACCACCAGCGTAAGCCAACGCTATCCAAGTTATGGGCCACTGTGGCAAGGATATGACTTCCACCAAGGTGGTTATGGGGAGTCTCAAATGTTTCGCCAGCAGCATTTCCAAGGACAAGGTCCATTGTCTCCAGGTTCACCAAGAGTGCCTCCAGGACCGCCGGGAAACAATCCAGTCAATCGGCCAACATCTTCCAGCTTTACTCCTCTACCTGGACCTCATTCTGGTGCACCTGGGAGACCTCCCATTAGCCTCGTAACACAATGATTCCTGCCGCCGGCGGAACCGTAGAAAAGAGATGTCGCAAGGATTGCGGACTTGACCGCATTGCCGGAGATATCCTACGACAAATATGATGCAAATGAGGAGAGCAACGATTCATCGGACTTGGGATGTGCAGAAGGCAAACCCCCAGTCAGCCTGACGCAAACCAAATTCTCCTTGAAGTAATTTGCCAAAATGATGGGGCAGGCCAACTATAGCTCATTCAACAAGTGGAAGAAAGTATGGGTGGCTGGGGTCCTCAAGAAAACGCATCGGTCCATAATCCGGGGACAGAACCGATTGAAACAGCTTTGGGATTGACCCCTGCACTGGGAGACAGTGGTTCAAGATTTTTTGGCGACATTCAAGATCTGGTTGACTTTGGATAATTTCGATAATGCTGAATGGATTCGTCGGCAGTGGGTGGAGATGTTTGTGAAGAAATATGCATGCGAAATTCGGAAGGCGAGGAAAAAGGGAAGGCATGACAACAAGCAACCTGCGATGGATTTGGGAGAGCGCGCTAACAAAAAGGTGAGAAGTAACCTCTGAGAGTGGCCAAATACAACGTTCATGGTTGTGATTTGCCAGTTGTCGAATGACAAGGGTATCATTCTGTCCCCAAACCAACTCCGAGCTGCGTATACCGATGTGACGCACTCGCAGAAGCTGATTGATTTCATCAACAAAAACAGACGCCCGAAAGAGCCATTCACTCTAACATTGAAGTTCAAGTACACCTTGGAAAGGACGAATTGAACCAAGAGTATATGGGACTATATACAAACGGGCAAATCATAACGGACCCCTTATATGGCAAGATTTCGTACAACTGTTGCCTTTGAAATGCTTTCAAGTTGAAACTTGAACACAATCCGAAAATATTTTTGGTCGAAATAAAATGAGCTACTGGAGAGGAGATTGCCGAGCACGTAATTAGACCGGCGAAGGTAATCTCCGCTAGCCGTGTTAAGGCTAGATACATGCAACTGGTAATCATTATACGTAGACTTTGGAAGGTTCTGACGAGGGTGGAAGAGAGGAGGGAGAGGAGGATGGTAGGCAAGAGAATATTACTTGTATTAGTGTAAGTTCTGATTGAAAGAATAGAATTGATTGTATTGCATCCATATATATTCGTTCCAATGGTTGCTTGACTGTGAAATACCTAACATTGTGATGAATTTCAGGAGCGCCGGAATATAAGCCCATCTGCACAGCTTACATCTGAGCAACTGAAAGGGATCATTGAGGACGAACAGAACACAGACAAAGGTGCAAGGGAGGTTCAGGAGCAAGTGGAGGATAGTCAGGAGGTTCTCGATCCAACAAATACCAGCTCAGTATTGAATATGGTTCTCAGTGCAATCAACAACGAATTTGAACACGAGTGTCTTAATGAGGCAGTCAGGTTGCTGAATGCTTATCGTATTCGTCAATCAACAGATGACTGGGTTCCAGGCCACAAGTATTCAATTCCAGGCCTACCCGGAACAAGGTTTCTGGCGCACCAGGTTTGGGCCATCTGGTGCATCGTGAGGAGGTGGGTTTGGGATTCTGATATGCCAGGAGCACTAGTGGCGGATGAAATGGGTCTTGAAAAGACTTTCACCTCGGTTGCTGCGCCAATGCTTTGCAAATTGTTCACTGAGAAAGTTGTAATGGGGTTGCCACTGTCCATTTTATGGGGGAATACCCTTGAACAGTGGGTGATTTTGGCACGCAATGACTTTCCTGGCATTGTTGGTGAGAACAAGAGTGGTATCCGCTCCAGAGATTGAATCTTGTGCCCCGCCGCCTGTTCGAGATACAGACAACACCACCTCACGGCCATCCAGCACTTGTTTCAGCCCTTGAACCAATCATGGTGGTAGCAATGCCCGGAGTGGCTGAGAGCTTTAAGACTGTCATCAACGAGATAACACATGGAACCGAATTCAAACTGGTGAACTTGTTTGACACCGAAAATGCGAATCTCACCCACGAGGATCTGAATACCATTATTGACGAGCCAGAAAACTGATGGAATATCCACCTTGTGTCGAATGATACTTTAACATCCAGAGCGAAACCATCAAGCAATGGCCAACTCTCTTACTGTGAATGGAGTTTTGGGATTTTTGATGAGTTTCATCATTACAAGACGAAAAACAGTGTGGGCTGGCAAATTGCAATGAATGCCAAAATTGTATTCAAACTTCAAGTCACAGCTACACCGGGATTCCATTCACTCTATGACTGGTGTTATCAGACTATGTGGCTGTTTTCTGGTGCGCCTGACGATCCAGAGGATGATATGGTGATGGAACAGCATCGTGCAGATGCATTGTATTCCGCAGTGAAGAGTTTGATGCATGCTATCTGGACTGAAGACGAAGAAGCTCGACAGGATGCGGTGCACCGGATGATTTGGATGGCCAAGCTTTGGACGATAAGGAGGTGGTCAGAATTGACATTTGCCAACGGAAAACCACTTGTCCGGATACCAAAGGAGAATGCACACCTCATTGATATTGAGTGGACCGATGACGAGCAAGCAAAACTGAAGGCCCTGGTGGAGTGATACACTTCACGTGGTTCTTCGGGAGCATGGAGAGTTCATTGATGGCGACTTACATGTTTTTCATTTGTGTTGGAAGACCCGGAGGATCGCAACGACGTTTCTGGACAATGGTACGATGAATGGGCACTCGATACTTGGGTCGATTCGCCAATTTTCCAATCGCTGAGAGAGACATTCCTGCCAATGCTTGTCAAAGAACCTGCAGAGTATCCCGAACCTGACGAAGGAAACCCATTAAGAGAGGCGCTCCTTCCGGAGTAAAAGAGACACCAAAATGCTCTCCCCAGTGCACCCCCTCCACAAAAAGCAGTGCTATTTTGTCGTCTGCCTGGCCGGATTCGTCAATTGAAGTGGTGGCTAACGAAGTATTTTCCGGTTCATGTGGATATATTCTACATGTATGCAGAAATGGGCACTAATGAACGGACAGAAATGCAGCTCAAATTTCAGTATTCACGAAATCCCTCTGTATTCGTAATGACACCCACAGTGGGCGGGACCAGCCCAAATCTTACAGCCGCAAACCATGCAGTAATAACTCAGAAGTTCTGGGTATTGAACGAGCAGCGGCAGGTATTTGCACGAGTTGTCCGGTTAGGGCAAAACCGAGTACCACACGCATGGTTACTGAATACGGGTCCTGGTGGCTATGATAACTGCGTGAGTGATCTCAACCAGCTCTCTGGAGTGGCCCAAATGAAAGTCCTGCACAGCTTGATGAGTCGACCGAACATCACAACGTTGATGATTTACCGGATTCTGGAGTCTTGTGAGGACCATATGAAGCAGCTGAGAGAGAATGATGACACTTTTCAGTCAGATGAGCTATCATTTTAGATTGTTAAGTATGCTTCATTAAGGTATGCCTCTTTAGACATTTCACCAACGTAATCTTCTTAACTGATACAAATCGTCAAAAGGTCATTTGTAAGGCACACTATACTGCATAAATGACATCTCTCTCTGCCATTTTAATGCGAATCAAAGTTCCGATGTTGGAGTTGTGGGGTCATTAATCAGAAATTGCTCGAGTGGGATTTCAGTGGCATTCTTCATTATTACTATTAGATTTCATTGGCATTTATGATTGCTATTATTAATGACTACCAAGAGATGAAGTCAATTGATAAGCTAAATTACAAGTTCCCGGGATGACCAATTTAAGGATAAATGGCCCGAGTTGAATTTTGAGAATGATGCAGCGAAGGGCTTCGAATGATTCATCAGTAGCGATTTTGAGGAGCACTGGAAACCTGTGGCCATGTACACATATCGACATCAAAAGAGTGAACCATGCACAATTCAACCACTTTCAGGCGCACCGGAGCATCCTGGCCATATGCCATATGTCATGAGTCTCGTTTCGATAGATCACGCACTGCAGATTTGACAATCCAATTTGGCAATATATTATGTCATGGCGATTTTCAATAGCTGTGTCAGAATATGAGACACCGACATGGCTGATCCCGCGCAAAGCCGCAGCTTGTGCTGCCATTTGATCCAAGTTCAGGTGTGCCGGAGAATCATCGGCATATGTTTTGAGTCGTGATATGACAGATCCAGCACCGCTGATTTGCCAATCCAATTTTGCAAGGAGACAGTCTAGGCGATATTGTGAACTTGTGTCAGAATTTGAGACACAGCTCACTCATTCGTGGCAATCACGCATCTATTGCTGACGTATGCTCAAAGTTCAGGTGCACTGGGGAGTCCTGGACACATATCGTCATGACTGTCACTACATGATTGCCAATTCCATTCCGCAATCAACACAGTCGACATGATTATTGAGTTCCGGTGTCAGAATATGAGACATGAGCTAACTTATTCGTGGCAACGCTGCAGCTTGTGCAGGAATATCATAGTTCCTCTGGCACAACTCAGATTGGCATCCCAGGGCATCGGAGACTGAGACACGGCTCGGGTATTCATGGCGAAGCTGCACCTTTCGCTGCTCGGCATGTCCTGGCCTATGATTTGGCCAATGATTGAAGTTCAGGCACAACTGAGATCTGCAATTGAGTCCAGAATGACGTTTTTGGATTTCAATGAGGTCAACTTTGGCAAGCTGCGACATATTGTGAATGTCTCATTCCAGGTCAGGCACGCCTCAACAGCGACAATCAGCCTCCGAAGCGCATGTTCCCCACTTCATAGTGCACTTTTTATTTCAGTTTGCTTCATTCTCATCATGTTTTCTTCGGCTTTGAATCAGTGGACGCTGTGCACACAGATTGTCATCTCTCAAGGCACTGCACTTTTAGGTGCAGGCAGCTCATCCCGCTCGCCCTCTGCTAATATATCAATCTATGCTTGATCGGTATGTGCAGGCCGCCGCTAAGATGCCTTAAACTGTTACCTCCATGTCAACTGTCCATTGGAGGAATGTAGCCCTGCACAACTAAACCATAAATGCATAGACCTGGCCAATTATCAACCTCACTTAACTCGATATTGCCTAGTAGTATGTTTGGACCTCTGCTTCCAAATCCTGTAATAGCTTCTGCATCATCGAGCTCTGTCAAAACAGCTGCAGCTGGAGAGCAAGAATCTCAAAAGACAGATTCTGCTCAGCGACTCTACAAGATGGCTGGCAACTCCCGTATACCCATGTACCACACTTACTCAAAGAGGCCTAAGTTCTCAATGCTTTGAATGCAGACTTCACTCGATTCTGACTAAATGTATGTTTGGGTCACCAAAACTCATATCTGAAAATAGATTATGTGAACCAATTTCCATCATGATAAAATTTCGATTAGAGCAACCCATGAAAGCTCGAGTCATGAAAAGACAACATTAATGATTACAATTAACTGTCAGAGTAAGGAGAGCCTCCAATCCCCAGCGAATAAATCTTATCATAACCATTTAATCTTCGGTGGACATCAATTCCCAGGAACTGCATGCGTGCATGCAATCATCATTCCTCTGCCCGCTGTATGATGACATCTTACTATGCATTCATACTGTCATAGCATATAGCTTTCAACCTCAACAGTTATTTAAGTCTGTATTGTAGTAGAGACTCATAATGAATATGTGATTTAACAGTGTGCTACTTACTAGATATTAGGTGCAAAATCAGAATGTGAGTGAGTATTTATGACTCATTTGTTACCAATCTTGGTATCGACGAGTGCTTGAATCCATACGATTACCCCTGAATCATCCATTGTACCTTACCATATTGTCTCTTCGCTTTTATCTCTATGCATGTATCTCTCTTTCGTATACCAAATTCTCTCCCTTCTCTATTGACTGCAACATTATTGTGAAAGATATTCTGCAGACATGGCCCAGATGAACACATGAAACGGATGTTATGCTTTCGATATTGCCTTATCGACTGCTAACTTAGCTGCAGCATCCTGATACAATAGACTATCGTAAATATACATGTGTCCTTCCAGCGGATATACCACATACGGAGATTCATAATTCTCCTTGATCGATAACAAACTCAGTATGACCCCTTGCAACTCAGCCGGCACTCATTGAGTTCTGCAGATTCTCAATGCTGTACCAATTCTATGCCATGCTGTCACCTCAAATGCTCGAGCATTCACACATAATTAGTTCGTATAGAGAAGTGATATGCAGGGGCACACGTTTTCATTCAGATTCGCAGCGCTCAATTTGGCCAGCACCAAGGGTGAGTTAATATCGCGAGTTTTCATCCGGTGCGTCTCTTTCAGGTTCATCTCGTTCAGGTGCATCTCGTCCAGGTGCGTCTGGTTGTATTCTATGTGCATTGGCTTAAGCTAACCTCCAATTCTTGCATCCATACAGAGTGTTGTTGAGAGGAGTTGCTAACATTGGGTATTAGGGATCCATCCAGTCCAGCACACCTGACAACGAATCCATCCATTCCGGTGCAGCTGAGAACAACCTGGATTGCAACACCGAACTGCCATCCTCAATATAAATATGAAACATCAAAGTCATCTCTCTGGAAACCTTCAAGGCATGCCTCGAATTGCATCCTCCTCAACTATGTGCAACTTCTTGCTCCATTTATCCCGCTATTCTATTGCACTTAATCTTATATTTACTGCTTATACACTCTCTCCCACATTCCCCAACTGCCTATCTTCATTAAAGCAAATGGAACCGATGCCCAGCCAGGTGAGGAATCAGTATTCATAGAAGAATCAAGAAGCACACCTAGAGAAAGCACTCCCATTCAAGAAAGCAGCCAATCATCATTTCCCATCAAATGTTTGCCTTCCAATGAGCTGCCTTCGTGCATCATATTGCGGATGACTAATATTCCCGATTTCATTAATGATACAGGATGAGTATACCGATCAGGACATGGGTGATGACGAAAGTGAGGGCGAAAGAGAGGACACCGGAGAGACAACGTTATCATCCGACATCGAAGAAGATGAATTGAATCACCAGCAGCAGGTCCTACTTCTAGGCCAGACACACCAGGACAAGTCATCACATACTACAAGGGTTCCATTACCAACGAAACGGAGCCGTGCCGATACTGTGATTGCTTGCCCTCTCCTTCCCAATCCCCGAAAACCACCTGGGTCAATGGCACCACCACTACTCAAACGCCAAAAGTCAGCCCTCATCAACAAATCATCCAAGTCTGACCATGCACCATCCGCCCAGGCGCTGCCGCAACCCAAGTCTAGTGGAGACCAGAATGCTCTACAACCCAAGGCCAGTGCCAATCAGAATGTTCCCCAACACCAGAAGGCAATTTTTGAGGTAGTGAAAAGGTTCATGGAGGCAATCGTATTCACGAAAACTGTTTCCCCAATATTATCTGATGATAAATACTTGATGGTTGAAGAAGCTTCGAAACTTTCCATTGAAGCTCAGGATCGTCAGTGGGCATTAGCCGGTGCTCCTGCAGGTACACCATTGGTGTGTCAATTGCCTAGCGGTCCATCTCTCAAAATTGATCCACAAACACAAGAAGCTGTAAGTTTTGGATTCTGTTTAATGCTCTTCTATCAGATTTACAATATTGACTACGCCCCAAATTCTACATAGTTGAAACGGAAGATAAGTACCATTCGAGGACGGTTGGCAGATGTGGCGGGTCGAACTGTTGTCCGGAGTTACCAGTTGGATTTGCGTTCTGAGACTGAGCTTCAGATCCAGGTTAAAGAGCTCCTGTTTGACGATAGATATCTCTCCAAGGTCGTCGAGGATAAGAAATCATGGTTCATGCAAATGGAAGTGCTTAATCTCATTTACCACCAACTTTTCTTCACGCCCAATAGCTTGGGGCTCCAGCCAACAATATCCCAGTATTTCTAACCTCTCGCTCCGCAGACATTAGTGCTCGTAGCCTCAGCTATTCATTGTGTGCTGTCTAAATATGCCGCTGGAAAGAAGGCCACAGTTATGTTTTCTCATGATGAATATCGAGGTACATTTGTCCATCACCTATGATAAAATTTCCTCTGGAAGCCACTGCACTGATCAATCACACATTAGTGGTCCGCTTTAAACCCCCCCCTACCATGCAGCGCAAACTCCGCTAGGATAGGCACTCCTCAATCTCCGTCGGCGCTCCTCATCCTAGATTCACTCTTTTCTATATTCTTCCGCAGTCAATTCCTCCTCTTTCAGCGCTCCTCCGCAGGGATAGGCACTCCTTAATCCCCTCTGTCTTGATTAGAGCTCCTCTATTTCATTCCGTGCTCGATACCCCCATTTCTGCGCTCCTCAGCCTGAGATGGGCACTCCTCAATTCCCACCAGCACTCCTATATTGAATTCCGCACTCCTTACCAACCATCTATCCACCCTCCCCCTTTTCGGTGCTCCTCCGCTGAGAGAGCACTACTCAATCCCCATTGGTGCTCCTCCACCTGGATTGGGGCTCCATTGATTCATTCAGCACTCCGGACCCCCCCCCTTCTCGGCGTTCCTCCGCTAGTTTGGACGCTCCTCAATCCCCATCGGCGCTCCGCAGGATAGATTTGGCACTCTTCTTTATCATTCCGCGCTCCTACAACACAGCACCTCCCATCTGGCACTCCTCTTTTCCCTGGAAGCTGGTCCTCTTTTTCATTCGAATATATCATATTGCCTTTCAAACCCCAATTTAGATTCACAGCTAGCTAACATCTCATTACACCTTTGTTAGATATTACAAATCGAGCTAAACGACATTAGAATTCAATTTCAGCCACTCACCAGGTACGAATAATCAGCAAATACAAGGAGCGCCTCCAACTTCTTTGCGCTGTTGATGAATTATTTGTTCCTGCATTCATTGGCTCTGATGAGATGGGAGAAGTAGTGGATGACATCGACACCATATTTGATTGATAACTTTTGACTGTTTAGTCCAGTTATTGTTTCGGTGTGCCTGCGTTTATGTTTGAATCACTTGACTTTTTCTTTGGTACTATAATGTAGCGAGGCAATAAATACAGTGTTGAAGAAGATGGTAGCCAGTATGATTCAAAATTGATTATGAACAATGATCCATGCATCATATTTGCAGTTGAGGGAAATCGATTGCTCGTGGACATCCAAAGAGTCTCAGATAACACCTGCAGTCCTCCGAATGAATATCTATACGAATCCTGGCATCTCTCAGAGTTTGTTTGTAATGTCCGCATTGGCTCTCCGACACATCCAGGTGCACCCAAAGTTCTCTCCAGCACTCCGATATGTTCCCAAACTTATCACAATCGCTCCCATGGTACTCCTGTACCAGTCATCAGAGATCCCAGTTACTCTAAAGGCCAGCTGGAATGCCCTTCTAGGGTCTGATACTCTCCTGAAATTGACTCTTCTAAGTTTACACACCACATCCTCTCAGACACTCCTTGAGTCTTCCAGATACTAAAATACATTTTGCTGATGACGATGCAGTATTTATGTGCTGCGCACCACCATCTCGGCCATGGCAAAGAAGTGTGCACTTGGCTTTTGCTTTGAAACATTTGCAACGAACAGTTGTGCAATTGCCATTACACCTACAATGTACCTTGCTAAACTCAGCAGGTGACTGAAGATGAGCAGCTTCTCAAAGAGTAAGTTCTCGATGGCTACAGTTTTCGAATGGCAGAACTTTATGTGGGATGGTAGATATCAGGTGGTTCATATTGCTGGTACGATAGAATCCATGGAATGTACTCAGTTGCGCTGTGAAGAATGTCCGTACACTCAGCTAGCTCTATCCAGCTGAATTCAATCAGCGCAACTGTGTATGTTCAGCGCAGCGCAATTGAGTACATACCAGTGCATGCACATACATGCATGCAGAGCAGAGTATTTGTAATTATTGACTGACTCCACGAACGAATTAGTCAGTTCACAGAGGTGGGGTACCGACTCCGTGAATGGATGGTTTGTTCACGGAAGGTGGTCCTCCGTGAACTGACTAGGTACTCCGCAGAGGAACTGCCTCCATAAATGGACTAGAACACCATATTCTCAACGCAGTAGTTCTTAGGGTTCCATAAGCACAAGGCATATCGTATATCATATTCGTCTTTGTTACAGTCACAAGATTCGCTACCTCATAATATGGCATGCATTATTTCAGTATCTCTATATATATACATATGGTCAATCTGGCCACAGATGGTAGTCATGCATAATTGGAGGAGCACCTGGAGACACCCATTGAGAGAACATAGAGATGCACCACTTGGAGGCCGTTGTGGTGAAACGATGGAGCCAGAAGGCATAGAGCCCACCATCATCATTCCGCCACACCTCTTGTGACATCCAAATGGAATTCGTGAGGGAGAGCATTTCTAGCTCGAGGAGCGTATGAAGAAGGTGGAAAGATATGATACTACCTGGCCGTGAGGATCCACGAAATCTCCGAAAGAGCGAGTGAGACCAAAAGTTGGGAAAGATAGAGTCTGTATTTTCGTTGTATGACAAGATGAGATGAAAATGAGATGCTGTCTATCTGCCCCGGGGTCTTCCGAATATATACTCCGCATCGCTCATTCCACCTCCATTACCCCTGTATCTCCATGTACCCACAGTCCCTCATTAACGATATACTTGGTGGGTGTGATGGAGCTAGTTTGGAGATGCACTGGGAGGCCATGATCGAGTGAGTTTGGAAATGCACTTGGAGGTCGAGATGGAGTGAACTCAGAGATACACTTGGAAACCGTGATCAATCGAGTTTGGAGATGCACTGCAAGGCCGTGATCAAGCAAGTTTGGAGATTCACTTGGAGGCCGAGATCAAGTAAACTCACAAGATGCACTTGCAGGCCGTGATCGATCGGGTTTGGAGATGCACTGGGAGGCCATGATCGAGCTTGTTTGGTGATGCAATTGGAGACCGAGATTGAGTGAACTCAGAGATGCACTTGGATGCCTTGATCGAGTGAATTTGGAGGAGTACTTTGAGGCGGTCGATTTGGAGGGAGGCGCGACGGTGTAAAGGCACGTACACCTGCGCTCGACTATGTAGGCTTATGTATGGTTATTGTGTGAATATGGTTGCAAACGTGGACTCGAGTGCTTATAGGTGTAGATGTGTGGTAAGCTTATCGCTAGAGATCTAAGGCTCGTGGCGAGCTGACTATATACAATGGGCGTTACCCAGCCCTGGACATGCCACGTGCCGTTACATTATCCCCCTCTTTAGGTGCAGACCTCCTGGACTGCATAATCCCATACAAGGGTAGGAAAGGAAAGAAATGGAAGCAAGCAATCAAACAACCGTTCTACGTATGCAATCGTACAAACCCATAAGTCCCACAACCGATCAGTACCGCTCAGGGTGACCTTTCGGTGGATCCGGTGCACGGGGAAACTCCACCTCCCATTGTCTCAGATCCGGAGGTGGTAAAACCCGTGCCGACGCCTTTCATACCGGGCCGAGATCCAAAGATGAAAAGAAGAGGAGAGAAACAAGAATCATTCAACAGTGATCCCATCTCCATATCTCGACTTCCTAACACATGCTCCAACCAACGACCATCATTCCCGTCTCTCGTACCTCGGCGTAGGTCATTGTCAAATTAGGGTGGTAGAGCTTCCATTTATTAATCGGCATCGATGGGAGCTCCCGCTGCCGGCATCAGTCATAGCTGTCAATTGTATACATTAATTGCATCATGTGTAGTTGCATCTCATTCGTTGACATCTAACATGTAAGCTTCTCTAAACTGGTTATACTTTCCAAGTTCAAGTGCACTTGCACTCTCCCGAGCCTTCATGCCGTGCTCCATGGAATATCTCTCTCAGTCAGTAGTCATCGGTAAGTGACATTGACTGGTAGATACTGCTTGTCTTCGTAATTGTCATCCGAGGTCCGATTCGGTGACCATCCGGTCAACTTTATTGGTTCGCTCTTGATGTGCGGCTCCAGCAGGTTATAAGTCTCCTTCGCCGTGGACTTCTCAGTCGACTTCTCGGTGCATGTCTTGGTAAATTGCCTCCCGGTGGAGTTGTCTACTTGTCGGTAGGACTTAACTGGTCGACTTCACAGTACATGTCTTGGTAGATTGCCTCCCGGTGGGCTTTGAGTTGTTGGTAGGACTTGATTGTGTAGAGGTGGTTATCTCCCCCTTTGGAAAACTCGTTACTCCGTCGACGTCTTCTTCATCATATCGATTGTCGATGCCCATCGTCGCTCGGTAGCAGTGTAATCATGATTCAGGATTGTAATCGTAATCTCCTCGAAATTCGACACATAATTCGGTACGGCTTTCTCTTTGTAAAGTTGATTCTAGGCATAGACCATCATCGGAATTGGCCAGGGTAAAGTCAGTGAAATACTCAATCATCACATGGATCCTGTCTTGACTTTGGACAATGCTGTGAGCTTCCGCTCCAGGCATTGTGACTGTGATTGGCATATACCACTCGCGGTGACCACTCGGGGTTGGCACAATTGACGCCAATTACATCCGGCATGGGTGGCATATCATTGATCCATATCTAATACGTTAACATCTCGGTAGGTCATACTCACCATGTAACAAGAGCGCTTCTGCTCTGGGAAAGTCGCTTTGTACATTGCATTTGTAGATCTCGCTATCTCTTGATTAGGCATTCAGTAGGGTCTCAGTGGACTGCATCTCGGTAAAAGTCATTCGGATGATTGCTTCCATCAGCAAAATGTATTTTAGTCGCTGGGAGCCTCCAGGAGTGTCTGAGAGGATGTGGAGTGTAAAATTAGAAGCGTCAATTTCAGGAGAGTATCAGACCCTAGGAGGGCATTCCGGCCGGCCTTCGGAGTAACTGGGATCTCTGATGACTGGTACGGGAGCACCATGGGAGCGGTTGTGAAAAGTTTGGGAGC
>Ga0307514_10000725_pt1 | contig 56889 bp, 57 predicted proteins | sample 16_EM_MG_FD_203088 | JGI IMG/M metagenome (GOLD analysis project Ga0307514, IMG submission 203088) | Populus trichocarpa ectomycorrhiza microbial communities from riparian zone in the Pacific Northwest, United States - 16_EM | ecosystem: Host-associated > Plants > Roots > Unclassified | place... | reverse complement strand
ATTATTATATTGCGATAAAGCGCTGATCAGTCTATATGACGTCAGACGTTCCAACTACTGAACGAACGATAAGCAAGATGTCTAAGTAAAAGTTACGAGTTGTCATACGATGCGTTTGATATCATGAGATGATGATGGCCTCATACCAGGAGCGCAAAGCTTTGAAACCAATCATGCATGCACACGATAACCTTGAGGGAATTCGTGGCGGCTCTCGGAACAGTATTCCGAGATAAGCTATCATGCAAGTCCGTTGTCATAGTCAGAGGAATGGCGGCCAAACTTGAGCCAGCTAAAGACTATAAAGAACTCGCATTGTCTCCCCGACAATGAAAAGAACCAAGCTCTAGCAGCAATCCACAGTCAGACATTACCAGCGAAGAACACCTTAAAATATTATTAAGATTTCTATCTACCAAACTTCAAAATATCTTCTCTACTTCACACCAGTGAATTCCAAGTATATGTATACCTTGAGTCAGTTGAACAAACGTACGGCTCACGAACACCTCGTCCAACGATTCGGAGTGTTGTTTCTCTGGTACGAGGAATCCAGGAATATCTCTGGGCAATCCTGGGTATTTCACTCGACCGAGTATCTTGGCATCACGTATGACGTCTGCAGATTTATTTCGACGGGCAGGTTACCTTTCGAGGAACTTATCGATACGTTCCATTATCACGATCAGGAAGAAAACGGGGACTGTTTTTAGAGGGCGCTCTTGTGAACGGACGAGAGGTTGAGTCTTAGGATAAGACGAGGAGACAAAAAGAAGTTGGATAGGCGGCTGTATTTAGTTAATATATGTTTTATTGAAACGTGGCTTAATACCCCCGTAACATCACTCGACTCCTTGTGATCTGAGTTCTCCGCCTCCTCTGCCACTCTGCCAACTCTGCCCACATCTGTATGACTCCAAAAATCTAACAGTGCACGCAAACATTTTTCTTCTGCCAAAACCAAAGACATTTGCAAACTAATCTTCGGCTTTTTCATCACTTTTTCAACCCCCTCATACCCATATTCCCCCTCTTGCCAGTCAACCCAAAGCCCCTTCTGTTCTCGTTTCCACCTTTTACACCACTTGAACAAGTGGTCTCTTGTCTGATATTCATGCCCGCACCACCAGCATTTCATATCTCTTCTTTTCTCAATCCGCCTAAGGTATTTCCCCATAAGAGCATGGCCTGTCTTAAGTTGATAAAACCTTGCTGCGATTGACTTCTTGGATTCCATCACTGCTTTGTTGCCCCCCGAATCACCAAATCATACCGGTAACTATGCTTCGATTTCGTCCCCATCTTTTTTATTTGTTTCAAGCTTTCTTCCCACTTCACCTTGGTTAACCTTCGACCAATATGAGGGAAAGAAACATAATTCAAAGGTTTCAACGGATTTTGCGTTTCGGTACAACTTCCGCAATGCTTATATGCCGCTTTCGTTGCTTGTAGGTTCACTTCTTTATTGCCTTCCATACCCCTATGCGCAGATACCCATCAGTACTCCACCTGGCTGTTTTTATCAGTGAATTCAGATTCCCAATTCGTTGTTCGTAATGCCAGCACTTGTCCGGGTCCTGGTTTGTCCGATTGTATGCTTTGTAAAGTCGCTTGGGAGTCCATAAAAACCATCACTCTCCACACGTCCTTTTTCCTGCAAAGCTCATCCACAATTTTCACTGCTTCCGACATCACATACATTTCCGCTTCAAACTCTTCCTTCTGTCGGCCTAGGCGCACCCTCCTCTTATTCCATCTTTCTTCTTTTTTCCATACCACTGCACACCCTACCCACTCATTCCCTTTTCTTGATCCATCAGTCCAAAGAACTAAGCCCTCTCATTCTCGTTTCGCTTCTTCCAGCGCTTGTTCTTCTTCCTGAATTATCACTTTGCCTTTCAGCCTTTTCTTTATTTCCGGTAATATCGTTCTCTAATAACTTCTTCTCTCGAGAGGATAATTCTCCAGGATCAACTCATCAATCCCCTCCATCCTTCGTATCACATTTCCTTCCATATCTAACATTCTCCCTGAGCCTGTAGCATTGGGCATCATCATCTGCCTCATCTTATACCGCCTAACTCGGTTATTAAGAATCACTTTTGCTGTTCGAAGTCCGGCCACATAAATCAGAGCTCCTTGAGGTGTCTTCCTAAAGCACCCGGTTCCCCTTCTGCCTTGCTCATTCAAAATCTTCTGCACCTCCTGTGCTCTGTTTTGTTATCCCTTCAACCACAATTCAGCTCCGTATGAAGCAACGGCCTGTACCGCAGCAATCTGGATTCGTTGTCATCCTTCTGGGCTTAATCCGTTAGTATTCATCAAGGTTCTCACCCTATTCTGTGCTTTTCTTGCTTTTGCAAAACCTTTTTCGTATGGTCATTCAGAGTCAGCATACTATCCAGTCATACTCCCAACCATCTTGTCGCTTCTTTGTTGCATTGAACCTCATGACTTCCAACCCTTATCTTGGCCTTCATCTTCGGTTCCTTATTGTTCCTCCTTCAAGTGAACAACATCGCCTCGGTTTTTTCAATGTCAAATTGAGAGGCGTATTCCTTCACCCAAATCTCTGTTTCCGCGGCGCATATTTCCAGTCGTTGTGTGCATTCCCCCACATCTTCACCTTCCACCACACATGCCACTTCATCGACAAAAGATATACCCTCGCTTCAACATTCTTCTTCTTTCTTTTCAACTTGGCTGAACAACCCCGAAAGATATATGATGAAAAGTACTGGCGACACTGGCTACCCCTACGGAACTCCTGTTTCCACACCCATACTATGTTCCTTCTTTCCCTCCATCGACATCATCACTTTTCGTTCGTCCATGAAACTTTCCGCCCATCTCACTAGATCGGCTTCAAATCCCATTTGTTCCATTCTTTCTATCAAGTTCCCCTTCGCCACATGTGGGAAGGATCACTTCACATCAATCAACAACACTGCCGCGGTCTTCCCGCTTCCCCACGCCTCTTCTACTGGCTTCATCAACCTTCCAACCGCGTCGATTACCGACCTTTCTCTCTGCATCCAAACTCCTTGTCATGAAGTAGCTCCCTTCGCTCACACTCCTCTGCGTTGGCATTAGCCGGTACATTTTGAACCACTTTTCTCAGACAATTCAATAACGTAATCACCCTATATGCATTGGCGACTCCGTAATCTGGCGTATTCGGTTTCTGTATAACCACCCCCTTCGCCTCCTTCGAAACTCGTGGATGTACCCCCAACCTGCACGACATTTTGACGATTACGATTATTCTCGGAGCATCCCACTCCCACAACAACCTTATCTCCTTAAACCCCAGTCTATTCGGACCAGGTGCCTTCTTAACTGATTGTTTGAACAGAGCCAATCGGATGTCCTCATCAGTAATCTCTTTGCACATTCCCCCTCCCTCTGCTTGGGCCTTTCTATCCACACCTTTCAAAGGCTTCAGGAACGCTTCTTCTTGTATCAACGCTGCTTTGTCCTCCCAGGATTCTGCCACCGCTCCATCCCTGGATTCCAAAGTCTTCATTGTTTGCTGGCCCCCCAGTTTCGTATACCTCAGAGCCTGCCATATCTGATCTGTCATAGCTGAAGACAAAAACTCCAGCCAGATTTTCGCATTCCGTTGTTGGATTATTCTTCGGAAGTTGCTTCGCTGCCTCTTAACTTGTTGCTGCATTGCTTCCCCCCTGCATCTGGCCCTTTTCAATGAGCCCAAAATCTTTTTATTTTCCACGATCTCCTCATTCTACCACCTCTTTGACCTTGCGCAAACTTTCACTTTTTTGCAGCACCTATTGAGATGATTAACAATGTTCTGCTGTATCCACTTAGCTTCCCTCTGTAAATCGTCTTCACTGCTCTTCTCGTCCAAAACAGGTCTCTTTGAGCTCTTGTCCTTCCATATTTTTTTACTTTGTCATAAGTTTCTTTTTCCCCCTCCGACTTGAGACCATCAATATCCCATCCTGTGACATATCTCAATACTTTGACTCCTTCCCCTTCATCACATTATAGGTGGGCACACACAATTGCGTGATCCAAAGTAGTTGCCAAATCTGTAGATATCTCCATTTTGTCGGCCATTGCGGCTTTCGTTATGAAAAAATCTATTAACGATATCGAAATTTCGCCGTTTCTCAGACTTGTATGGGTTGCTTCCCCATCGGTAACATCAGTCGAATCATACTCATCCATAAGATTCATTTGAAAGACTTCATATCTTTTTGGTGGGCACTCCGGGTCCCATCTATCACTGTTAGCATTCCAATCCCCTCCCAAAAGAATCTTGTCCTGCCGTATAATCTCCGTCCATCTTGCTGTCTGTGCCGGTCTGCCCTTGCTTCTCACCCTCTCTACTTGCCTCAGCTGATCGTACACGTGAGTGAGACTGTATGTAGAGTGTAAATCACACTTTGATGTAGGTGATATGCTATGCAGCATGTAAATCACGCTCTGATGTGAGTGATAATGCATGTAGATGCTTGAGCAACTGCCGTGAGATTAACTAGTGGTGTTGATGCTTCCAAAGCGGCAGAATGACTTAGTTTCAAGAGATTTTAAAGTGAAGAACCAGAACGTACGGCCACGTACCACCTGAGATGGTAATTGGGAGGATATGGTTGTTACGATTCGGAAGTTGGGGAGAACCGTGTGCGTGTATTCTATGGTACAGAGTAGAGAGAAGGAGAAAGACTCGAGATATATACAGGAGGTATCAGCCCATTCAGCAGTGACCGTGTATCAGACTTGTAACGTGTCTCCGGTACAAGTACACCTGTAACAATAGTTGCAGACATAGATCTGTTGGCACGGGATTTGGCCCGATGGCTGTGTGGCGTTCGGCCTAAGGCTGCGGGCATGAGGCCGGTGGCTTGCGGCCCCCATGGGCCGCCACCAGCCCCCATGCCGAGGAGTAGGGCTAGCCCCGGCAGTGATCCTCGGCATCGGTCTCCGGATGAGATACTCGGCAAAGCTGAGTATGCCCTCTTCTTTCCCATATATAGTTGCCTGTCTTTCTCTCTCTTTGCTCTTTAGACAATCACTTTTGTACGATAGTCAATTCAATATCTCTATTCGTACTCGATTGATCTCAACAAGATCTGAGTGATAGTATGTGAAGAAGTATAGTAGTAAGACAATCCCTAAAACTGAAACTGGCGGCGAGCCGACTATGTAGAATTAGGGTTATCCGGTCCTGGAAACGTCACATGCCAACCTCCGGAGCCCTAACTGTCCGCTGCTACATCACCTACCAGTTTACGAGCAGACCCCCTGGAATGCAATCACTTGTTCATTGAAAGAAAAGGAAGCAAACAATCAAATAAACTTTCTGTGCACGTACTCGTACGATCCGATAAGTCCCTCTACCGATCAGTACCACTCAGCGTGGATCCCTCCACCTCCATTGGCAAGTGGAAAAACACGTGCCTACGCGATTTGAACCAGTGTTCTCAACCGTCCCGTCCGTCCGAGATTTCTCCAGGACGGACGGACGGCGCCAAGGCCGTCCGTCTCCGTCCTTCCTCAAGACGGACGGAATGTCGGCCGTCATCCACCGTCATCGGGCGGTTACTGTATATCTTTAGACTAAACCCAATCAAGCCCGATAATGTTATACAGGCTTCGGAATGTATGAAATCCTGGTGCAGAGGGCGTAATCTTTGGAGAAACAGAGTCAGAAATAGCATGGATGGAGCAGATGCTCACAGGTCTTGCATCACGGTCAGAATAGTAATTGAAATGATTTTCTTATAATTTTTGTTATGTGCGCTAAGACTTCTCCGTCGACGGCCGTTCTTTCCGTCCGTCTCCGTCCAGCCTCAAAAAGACGGCGCCGTCTCCGTCCTGCTCTCGGACGGACGGATTCTTGCTGTCCGTCCCCGTCCTGACCAATCCCGGACGGACGGGACGGTTGCGAACACTGATTGTAGCATGTTGCGTAGACAATGATGGTGACAACTACAAAGGCAACGATGATAAATGTAGCGACAATAAATGCGACGATATAGACGATGACGATGTATGCAAAAATGGTAAAGGCGACAAGAAAGGTGACGACGATGAAGGCAATGAACGGTTAGGATTGGACATCGGGATTTTCGTGTAACAGCGGATGGAGTATTATAACGATGGAGTGACGACCTCAGGGCTCATAACCTGTTGACTAATGGGGACAACCGTGCGCCTAGACTTAGATACAGAGAGAAAGAGAAAGATGCGAGTTATATATGAGAGAAGTGTGTCATCAGCCCTGCAAGCCGTCAGGTGATGTCAGTTCTACATATGCACGCAACACACCAATCACATCCATCCCCGAGTGAGTATCTATGTTGCAATCCCATTCTACTCAGAGATTGCACGAATTTAATTAAAAACAGAGTCTATGTATGGTCCGTTGTAGTAAGTAACCCTTTTATGGAGCTATATATACTTTAAACTGGTTTGTCAAATATTAACCTTCTGAGTTTCCTGGCTGTTGCCGAGTTATTCTTCAACAGAACCTTATTGCTGAATTTCATACAGTAAGTAATAGGTGGTGAGTAACCGGGAATCTGATCGGATCAACTCAAACAATGTAGAATGATATGTGACAGTATCGAACGGTACCGGTCCTAACAACACTGTCTATACAATTCTTAGTCTTGATGTCCCGGGTTGGAAAAATGTACTCGACTCGGTCACCGATGCAATGTGTGGCGATGAAATTTTTTTTCAAGAAGTGTTTCCTTGGCTATACAAAGATTGGGCACAATACGGCGTAAGGAAGTTAAACATCGCATCTACAGCCATACAGGGGTAATTAATAACCGAATCTAATTATAGAAATGCGTTATCCCTCCTAGGCACATATTGAAGACCTACGTCTGTTCAGTTCCGATATTCATTTCATTTTATCAATCCTGGTTTCGGAACACATCAAGAATGTGCAGATTGCTTATAGTGGCAAGGCAAAAATTACAAGAACCATCCGAGGTCACCTAAAATGGATCACTGGCCGATGTACGACGTGAATCCTGTGGCGGGAGGGGTGTATTGGCTTCAATGTAAAGAGCCACAACTGAGGGCGAGCAGCGGAAGCATTGATAGCAGCATTGATGACATTAAATAATGGCATTGATGCATACAACTGAGCATGTGTAATGGACAGGGGTGTTTTTGTTTGTTTTATTCATACTGTATTCACTCTAATTAGAGTATGACAGAGCCTAAGACAACCCCTCTGCCTCTAGGCGAGCCGGCAAGATGGCGGCGCTCCCACCTGCTACCCAGACAGGGGCGTTTCGTAAATGCCTCACACCCAACAAATGTAACCTGCTTCACCATTGGAAGCATTTCGTGCAGGGATATCAGGCCAACACATCAACCCACCCACACCTAAAACCGAAACTGTACCATTGGAAACAGGTCCTAAGTTTATGATTGGTTAAAATGGATCACCCAGCAGACTGCACCCTTGAGCCCGTTTCATCAGTTTTCCGAATACCATTTTGGAACCAATCACATACAACAATCTCGGTCCTCTCCGCTGTTTTGGTTGGTGTCGGAGTGAATGGGCATCCGAGCGACACGGGATTAATTTCTATGCGAATTAATTCAACCTCCACATGGTGGCCAGTTGAGATGTGATGCCACGGGTGGAGAGGTATTGTTCTGATGCTGCATTTAAGATGCCGACCAGTTATGAGTGCAGTAATTGGATGCCTTGGTCGGGGCGGCGGTAAGTCAGTGGCGGGTGGAGGAATGTTTCGGCTGGCGGGGGTAATACTGGTGCAGTTTATCACCGTGAAATACCTAGCCTACTGTGATATGGCATACCTGTGTTCCTAAGCGACCAGGCCGGCCTCCATTTCAATGATTCCAGTAGTCCGGGGGTAGACTAGTCCAGACTAGACCGAGCCCTACCCCAGACCGGGATCGTTCGGACTAGTGCAATAATTGCTCCATTTGAAAATCCTACACCGCAGAGAGCCTCCCGGCCGGCCACGCCTGGCCACTTAGGAACACAGAGGCATACCAGGAGATGGATAAGGTGAGGAAGGATTCAGTTTCCTAGGATGCTGATGGCCCAACGGAATGGTTGACCTGGTGGTGGTGATGGCTGGAAATGATTCTGTATTGTTTAGGGCTCCATTGGAAGGGAGTAGTGGGGTAAATTAACATATTTTCGTGGCTGGAAGAGGCTAAAGTTAACAGGAGTGAAATAAATAAAAACAGCTACAAATTCTACGATACAATCAGGCTTCCCAATAGTCCGAGTGTTCAGAGCCGTACATCGTCGTCCAGGGCGGGATAAGTGTAGAGACACCCAGGGTCCAAGTGGAGGTTACTGCTCCCTATCTCAGGGTTCTTTATATTAAAAACCTTTCATTTTGTAGCAGATTATATAGCATACAACTGTTGTATCCCAATACTAGGCACCGAAACCTTGTAACAGGTGTGGATGAACAGAAGTCGGAGAAGGCCAGTGACCACTACATAACTCACTTCACCCAACCATCACTCGGTTTACATTCGGGCCCGGTAGTCCCCTAATCCGTAATCTCTCCGCGCGACAATTTGTAGTCCGGGATCGGGGAGACATCCGCCCGCCCCGCATGGACTTTTGGGTATCCTAGATACAATTTAGCTCCATACTGAGAAGTCTGCATTGGTATCCCCCAAATAGTGGAACGCGCTAGTAGATGTAAGCCAACAAAATAAATTTAATATACATCAGCCCCCGAAGTAACTCAAATTAATCTACCATTAACTTCTCACAGTCTGTGTTACGCTTTCTCCTCCGTCGCCGCAAGATATATAGAAGTATTACTGTACATAGTATGAGAACCACAGAAACACCGGCATAAGTCAAACGGTCTTTTATGTTCCATGTTTTAGCAACTTCTCCATCAACTTGGGCGTGTTGCACAAGTGGAGTGCTATAAAATGACTATTTTCCACACCTTTATACATTAGCATAACCTACCATAACGTGATCTGACAGGAACTGAAAACTGACCGTCAGTAGGCTTATAGGCGCATAAAATAGGCCAATATAGGTGGCAATCTTCATCATTTGTGAATCAAAAGCTGTAGTAGCAGCTATTTGTATTAACGAATTGGAGTTTCTACGATGATGTTCATCATTTCGAAAAGCAATGATTTTCAAGATCTAGAGATACTGTTAGCTATCCCGGACTGATTCGATTGGGGTAGTGGACATAAGAAGCATGTGTCCTAACCAGCAGACGAATATCCTCAGACAATCCGAGGTGCTTTTTCACATTACGGATATGGCATCTTAGTTTTAGTTCATATTGCTGGACTTCTGCTTGAAAGCGCGTGTGCATTTGATGTATATCAATTCTTCGTTCTTGCATTTCATTGGCATGTTTTGATAGCATTGAGGCGATATCAAGGTTGGATTCCAGCAATGAGCCTGCATCCTCTAGTTTCCGCCGTAAGTGTGCCAAAGTCTGGCTATGTGACACATCTAGATCAAATTCCGCATACGGTTTTGGAAATGATATGGTTCGGTTCTATAAATCATTCTGAATTAATAAATGTCGCGTCTAGCACATGACATCGTCGAAGAACTTTTGGCTTCAAGTGCAAAACATTTCATAGAGGAGTTAGAGGGCTTACCATTAATAACACCTCCTCACCCAGATAGCCGATATAAGGCCCCCAGTTCTTCTCACAAGAAAGTAAAAGGTGCATATGTATGTCCATTGGGTGATCATTTGTGTATGACCCTAACCCGTCACTATTGAGTCTGTCCAGGTGAGATCTCGTTCCGCTCGGTACATGAATGAAAATCCAAGTCGAGGCATTTGTCCGGTTGGAGTAATTTTGATAGACAGAACATTGGCGAGACGACCACGGATCTTGTAACTCATTTCTACCGTGCTTTTCAAAATGTCGTACGTTGTAGCTGATCTCTATAACACTGTTAGATATTGAGTACCACTAGCCATCCACTTCGGACGTACCAAAAATCGCCGAACTTTTATTTTCGTCATGCACATGTCGACAACATCCCCCACTAAAATATTCTGCTGTCTTGCAGGTCTCGACACTGAATCCGAAGACAGACTCTAAGTATTTTGGGAAAATTTGATAGAAGTGACAGAGCATCTTAAACATTTGGAATGAGATCTTAAGTCTTGTCCATGAATTTCGCCGAGATATTATACTAAACACAAAATTAGCCAGCCCTCCATATTTGATGCTATTGGTTTCGGATGGCTCACAAGAATTTTGTGCTTCTGGCTTCTACCGCATCTATTAAAAACTGTTCTAATGAGGTAATCGAAGAAATTTCGCGCGTTTCCTCTATCGATTTGTTAATCTTGGTCCGCTAAGTCGGTTGGGGGTTTCATAAGGCATACCAACTCCTTGAATTGAGACTTCCAATTTTATTGTCGACGGTTCACTGGCAAATAAAGAATCACTCTTGTGTTCCAATTGCGTCTGCAAGTCGTATACATCATCCACCCCACGCACAGATCGAGGAAGTGTGATCGGGTAACCCTCCCATCCGACCATTCGCTGCTGCTACGGGTTGACTTTGTTATTCTAAGCTCTGCAGAGAGGTATTTTTATTTTTCGCACTTACTAAAGTCATAGAGATTGAGCTTGTAAGATGCGGTGATGTTAATGGTGTGCTGAATTGTGTATATTTTGGCAAGCTTTGGAATCTTGGCTGTTATTTTAACGTGATTGAGAGTGTTGCGGGGTGCATTTAGACGCTGTGCCGCCTACCCCCAGTGCAGCCTTCGGCTCCATTTAATCTGGAGCCATGGGTGAACGCCTTGCAGCTATTGACCATTTCCGGTAACCGGTTGCTGCAACATATGATGCTTACAGCCAATACCAAAGATTTCTAATTGGATTCTGAGTTTGTTGGCAGTTAGGTTAATGTGCCTTGCTGTGTTGGCTGACTATCTCTCAATGCCGACTGCCAACTCATTCTGCACAGGCAGACACACAATGAAAATGGCCATTAGCTCGTCGGGTATGCAGTGTAGCTATTAATCAGCTCATGCGTTACCACACCCACTGCCTTGCGAGGCGCAGTGGGGGTAGATAATGACATAGTGGCGGAGTCAGTGTGGGACAACTATTCCACTGAATCCGATCCTAGTCATTCCCACAGTGTGCTTTTAATTGCGAAAATAGTTCTCGCCATTCCCTGCTTGGCGTAAACTTTCCTATAAAACCACAGTGACACAACAGCATTAACTAATGCAATGCGACTTCGGTCATAGCTGCTGCAATGAAATTTAAAATTACCAACTATTCAAAGGGATTGTCGCGGCCAAAAGCACACTACTTTTGATTTGTGTTTTTGTCACCCTCGCTTAGCAAAGTCATGCAACATTTGAAGCGAAGTTGCAGCCCAGAGCCGCAAAGGAATATGAAATCGCATAAATAATTTAACACTGATACCTTGGATCCTACTCTAACTCACAACATCGCGCAACTTAAGCTCTACTCTCTAGAATATCGGAAAGTGTCATCAAATTCGTAGCTCGATTATACAACTTTTAGCGACTTTTGAGTTGACTTTGCAGATTGCTGTACGTTAAAATCACTTTACCGTAATCTCTTAATTAACTTTGCCATGACATGACTTGCCGATAGAAACCTAACAACTTACTATAAATACGTATTTTTTTATTATTGTTGTTATTTTTTTTTTCGACCACGACCTGCATTGAGCTGCTCCATGGAGGTTTTAAATACCGATAGCTAATTATACTATATAAACCGCAGATATAAGGTACGCACCCGATTACGTTGGATTATTCTAGCATCATGTAATGGTTAACCCGATAATTGAAAATGCCACGCCCATCTAAATTTCCTGTTGCGTAGAGGCCTTTCCAGATACGATGAGGTAAGCTAGCAGGAGTGCGTACGTCGATATGCTTTGAAATTTTTCTATATGCTTATTCAATGTACGGTTTATGTGGTTGGATAAATGCCAAGAGCCTCCCATTTTGTATCGCCGTCCGGACAACCACAGAATAGTAGCTACGCAAAATACTATCTTTTACTTATATAAGCCTCTGATACATTGCCAAAGAAGGAAATCGGAAATGAATTGTCACTGTGATGATATACTCCATGGAGAAGTTACGGAAGCACAAAAAAAAGCCATTACCCCTGCAGGCTACAAATCTGGCAGCATATACCCAAGTATTTCCAACAAATATGAAACCAGAACCGCACCCTCCACCGTAAACACACCCTCTCCCCTGTCACCCACCACCAGTGCACATGCCGTACCCAACCGTTTTCCAGCAGCATCAACAAACCTATATACAAGATGTTACCAATTTCCTGAGAGGATCAACAACTTTGTCTTGAAAATCTTCAAGCACAGTCTTTACCCCTTCACTCCCCAAGTTTTCCCCAAAGTCTCCAAGAAGACATGCAAGAGTAACATCTCTATAAGTCGCTCCCATAATGGAATCCAACCGTGGTGCATATTTGTTGATAAGTTCATGACGAAATGCCAATGGGTTTGACTTGAGCGCTCGATTGTGGCTGAGGTATATGTCCAAGGTTGTCCAACTACCAAGTTCAAGTAGCAGAATGCCTACGCTGTAATAATCGAAAGTCTCTCGATAATCTTCACTAGGGGAGTAGTCTGGGTGTTGATAATGCTGCAAAGCTAAGCCGATGTCTGGCCTCTCGGTTTGGCATACTTCCGTCGAAGACCTCGAATAACGAAAATTAATCATGTAAGGATTCAGAAAAATATTCGCAACCGTAGTGGTGCTTCGCTCTTCTACAAAGAATACTACATTCCTTGAGTTGATGTTTTTGTGTAGCCATCCCACGATGTGAAGCTTCTCGATACAATTGACAAGTTTATATGCAAGCTGAAACCTCTCTCCGAGTGGAAGCTCATTCTTTTTACGCGAATTGAGCACATCGAAGAGGCTTATAGGAACAATTTCCCGAGGTTGCATTGCTTGCCGGGGGGTAGATGCGGGAAAGGCCCAAACGAAAACATAGCCATAATGACCAGAGACCCCCGAAGAAGGTATTGTGAAACCAAGGCATTCCAGGACGTGAAAGGCGTTAAGATTCGAAAACACCTCGGCTGTGAGCTGCATGCGCTGTTCTCGTCGTAGTTCTGACATGTCGTCCCCGTTCGCAGCGGGAGAGACTCTTTCAACAAACACTTGTTTGCCATCATAACGGCCAATCGAAAGCCCTTCACTGAAGTTGGATTCAATTTGTAGTGCATCTGAGTTCAATCTCAAGTCTTTTTGTTTGGATATTGCTAATTCGGCATCCTTACTATCGTGATTTGTCAGGCGTAGGATTTCTTGCTTGGTCGATGCCATAACACCAAGTTCAGAGTATTGACTAGACAGCTTTCCAGACTCGATGTCATGGAGACCTTCGGGCCTTCTATCCAGCGAATCCACTAGCCATACCTGCTTTACCTTCTCTCGCTGCACAGTGGGAAGTGAGCGCCACATCTTGTCTATGAGCCCCTGAAGCTCCTGGTGAAATGGCTTGCAGATTGAATAAGCAACTGCCGAGGGCGGCACGGTTTCGTCCGCATTCTTATCAGGATCGGACCCTTCGCGTATCTTGGTGAGAATATGATAGAAATGGTTGTATCGACTACTGGCTATTTCAATAGCATCGGCGGAAACGCTGTATCAAGTAAGTTGTAAGACTTTACCCCATGCAGCAAGACGCGCAATTTCATTGTGGATCGTTGTGACTAATGAAGTTCCACCTCCTTGATTCGACGCAGCTCCAAGGTATCGGTACAAATTATGCTCTACAGCATTGAAGAGGGCCGCGACGCTGAGAAAGGAAAATTGCTGTTGGACATTCACCGCGTTAGGTCGTTCAATCGGATCAATTTTAAGCATCATGTCGGCTGCATCCAGTAAATTACTGAGCACCCTGTTCTGTGACTTCCTCTTGACAGTTTTTAACCAAGAAGTAACCTGCGGTCTCAGACTGTGTCCGGTAAAGAAATAATGATCCGTCATGTTTTCTCTGTATGCAGACCCCAACCTGTGGTTCCGAAATCTTTGAACGCCATCCGGGCCACCGTCAATGTATGCAGCAATTTCAGAAACCATGCACCCAAATGACCATATATCTAAAGGGCGCCCCACGTTTTGGTGCCTCAAGTGTTCATCAAGACACTCTGGTGCAACGTAATCTCCTAGGCCTGCTTTCCACTGTGTTCGAGAACCCTTCTCTTCTGGCTTTAGCTTAGAGAGTCCAAAATCTGCTAAATAGAACGTTCTGGAATCGACCAAGACATTAGCAGGTTTAAGGTCATGGTGATATCCGATCCGTCCGAGCTCCATGTCGTGATCTCTTGCGTTGAGATTGAGGGAGTGCACTGTTTCTAACGCCGAAGAAATGCCTTGTAGAGCGGTGCAGAATGTGAGATCGTTCTTAAACTCCCCAAAACGCTCGGGGAGTTGTAGAAAATGCTCAAGGTTCATTGGAAGGAGTGGAAATAGGAAGTGATGATATCCACGGTAGCTATAAGAGGCAAAGAGTGGCACAATATTGGGATGTCGAAGATGGTCCAAGATTTGGAGGCATTCTTCTTCCCATTCGACAGAGATACCATTCGATACTTTCTGTAATGTTTTTCTAACGATAGAAACTTGTGACATCTGCTGAATAACATGGGTTAAGAGTTTGCTTTTGCGAATTCGAAAGGTAACGTACATCGTCTGAAAAGATAGTTTGCAATGACGGTACTACCGACATCTTGAGCACTTTACCGAATGACCCTTCGCCTAGCAGAGTCTCATCAATAAACGGTAGGATCTGCTCGTCGCGAAAACAGCAATGATAGCTGCTCATTTCTTTCTTCAGTGTTACAGGTAGAAACTCCCACTGAGCGTTATGAGCGAAATCCCATCCGATGCTTTCAGCAACCTTTTCAGCCCGAGTTATCTCAAGCGGGAGTTGGGAGTCGAGGGCATTATGCTCCATAAAGCTCATCAATTTGTGCAGCCAGTTCTTCCAAATGAGGATTCCGAAAACAATCTTCCCTTCCGTGAAGATGCGATTCACGACAATCGTTTCTTGGTGGGCCGGAACTTTGAAATCCTTAACACATTCCTTAATGGCTTTCTCGATAACAGTTCTTGCTAAAAGAGCATCAACTTCAAGCGGATTGATGAAGTATCTCTCATCTGTGGACTTGTGGCGCAACTTTTTAATGTCCATACGCAGGTTATCAATTGTGCTCTCCATCGCGACTTCAGACAGGTTCTGACTGCATACAAGGTCCACAAGGCCCGTATTTCTGTGCAAGTACGGAGTAAAAAATATGTTGAATCACGATTGGCAAGGGGAACTAAAGTTTATATAATACGTGCGAGTGTCAGGGAAAATAGTGATAATCGTACTGGTAAAAGCTGTTGCTGTTACGGAAGAGCTACCGATAGAGTATTGTAAGACCAGGATTGTTACAAACTCATTACAAGAAAACAATGAGGCTGCACGTCGATGAAATCAGTCATGTTTAGCCTAGTTGCGGTGAGATTAATACTCCCAACAGGCCAGAGCGGCTACAAAACTACCTTTATTCAAGATCATGCAGGCAATCGCCCCAGGAATTCTAGAACTTGCCTTAGGGATAATGACTGTGTGCGCACGTGCAAAATGAGGCGTTCTTTGAACAAGTTTCAGTGAATTATTAAGCAAACTTTGCTGCGCACAACACGATCGGCGTCCTAATCTCGCCTAAGGCACGCCCAGTTTTGTGGTGTCACAAACACGAATACCTATTATATTGCATGCAAGGCTGACTGCATCGGCGAGGTCGGGATTTAAGAAATGGCGAGCTGAATCTTGTCACGTTCAAAGGTTGATGCCTGTCTCGTCTGCAGGGAAGCGCGGCGGAGTCGTATGAGTGCATAAGGTGTCATCTGAAAACTATTTTCTTATCGCAAACGACTGAATACAATTTGCAAATGTATAACAGCCGGTCGCATTCAGCCATTAGAGGACTCACTAGTTGTTTTCGCAGCTGCAACAGAGTATGCATGACATTGACAAGTTATACTGGGGCGATTATTTGTTGCTCCGGGAACACAAGAGCCGCTTGATATTTATTAGTCCAACAGTTTGAGGGATTATCGCTGATAGAAATTGCCGTGGTGCCTCTCTATCCCTTCCGTCAAATGTATCCGAGAAACTCATCAGTTTCGATACAACACCGCCTCAGATCATTACCTTGGGTTCGTTACGAGACTCAGAAGACCTCAGATTCAAACAAAGTGAATTGCAACGGATCAAAAACATGACCGCTGAAACATTCATAAGAACTCGCTACATCAACATTCCAAACCTCATAGAGTTAATGGACAGATTGTATCTCGGCCAATGGAGTTCACAAGTACGTATTGCGTTCATAACAACCAAGGGCAGGATGGAGAAGAAAGTATAGCTTACAGTTTATCAGACCTTTGGCGACGAGACGAAGATCACAGCACCGCAGGCACTCACCGAGGTAAACTACAAAACATCTCTACAGAATTTACTTTTGACAGTGACTGAACTTAGAAGGAACAAATTAGATATATCCAAAACTTGGATGACTGAAAGAGGGCTGCCTTGCCAGAGCAGTGAATGTCTTTCTTGTGAGGGCATTAGTGTGTTGCAAGGGCTCAGGCATCATGTGTTCCGTATCGGAGAGAACCTAATTGTTGGTGGTTCTGTATGTCGAGCGTAACCCGCTTTGAAAATGTTATACCTTTGATCCAATGGCATAACTACTATATGAATGCAATGTGAAATTAGCTAATGCGGGTTGGGGTTACAAGGCAGTTTCTTGGTCTAATTTTCCAGTAGCCCCTAGAAAATTGTACGTAGCCGTTAACGCATAAGCTCGGGAAATAGCCCCCGGTAAGATCAGACTGGGTATTCCAACATATCCTAGGAAGGGTGGCATGCCAGCTTACTCATGACTTGGCATCACCCAACTGGGTACATGAGTTCTGCTCCGATTGTGATATGTTCTACATAGATCATACAAAAAATACACAATTGCACCTGATATTCGTTTGTGCCGCGTGAGGTTTGGTGCTAAAGGTCATTGAATAACGCCAAAAGGTTTGCGTTTCCTGCAACCGCTTAATGCGTACGAAAGATATTAACAGTCGGAAGCAGGGAGGTGAAGGTACGCATGCCTACAAACATTTGATGCGCGAAAGATAAAGCGATTGGTGTGCAACTGTACTGAAAAATTGGGCGAGCTCGCACATCCCTGTGTGATGTTTCTCTGTGCAACTGACAAACAGTCCCAAATCAAATTTAGCATTGAAAGCATATCTGAACGCATGATGGGAATCATTTGTGATTTATGATTGATTGTTAGAGAATCATAAGCGGCCCCTGTCAGAGGGAGGGCTACGAGTTCTGTAGGATGCGCTTGTCGGAGAAAATGTTTAATTCATTTTTGACCATTACTTTACGCCTTGTCAATCTGCCTCAGGCCTCGTATCAAATCGTCTTGCATTTATTGCATATTGTCAGGTTTGGTGCGCTTTACGCGGATATTATTTTCAAGCAATAACGCAATGCAGGCAATTGCGAAATGACGGCAATGACGCAATCTATTAATGCAACATGCCGCCCGATCGCAACCTTGTCATTTTGAGACCAATCAGAGGAGAGAAGAAAGATAAAGAACTGTCTATCGTACGTAGGAAGAATAAGATAGACATACATGAGAGAAGAAACCATACAAAGAGTGATGCACTACTTAGGCTAAAGGCTCACGGGCAGATAGGAGCCGCACCATGCCCGAGGCTTGCGGGGAATAGGCAGCGTGCCAAGCCCGCTAACTCTGTGCATGCCTTAGTCTCGATGGACTGCGGGCTAAAGTTGGTGGCGACCTTATTGTGGTAAAGGAGGACTATTAAGAGCAAGAGGGCAACGAGGATGAAGAAGAAACAGTCTCAGATGACGACATGCAGCACGGAGCTGGAACATTTCCAAGTATTAGAGCCGAGCTCGCACGCATTTCTATATCATAATAGATATTGGCAAATAATGTTTGGTTGCCAATCAGTCTTTGGAGAAGTTGCCAAAAAATTTCATTAAAGTTAAGTGATTGCAATAAATTGTGATGAAGTACCATTAGCCATTATTACAATAGAGAGACCAACAACGGATCAAACCTGATGTGAGCTGTCTAAGATGAAATTATAATCTGTCATTCAATTCCATAAAGTGGGATGAAGAGGATGGTCGCATATAGAAGAGTATCAGACACTGGGCAGGTGCAGTCCTACAATGCCAAGCTTTGGGCAATCAGACATGCACTCTGGGAGTCAGTACAGGAAATGGGCATACTGCGGACAAATTGAGTGATGAATGCTATGAGTTATGGGATGGTATAGCATGTTCTAGTCCATTCGCGGAGGCGGTTCCTCCGTGGAGTACCTAGTCAGTTCACGGAGGCCCACCTTCCGTGAACAAACCGTCCATTCATGGAGTCCATACCCAACCTCCGTGAACTGACTAGTTCATTCACGGAGTCAATGAAAGATTATAAATAATTTAAACATCATCGTGATCGCTACAATCAGATGCCTCTTGGATGTCCTGATACAACTACAATTACACTGTACTTCATCGATGGAGGTGATCTTGTGTTTCGTTTGAGATTGAAAGTACCTGATGGCGCAGTAGAAGGTCCAGTATTTATGCACTGCGCCCCACCATCCCGGCCATGGCAATGAAGTGTGCACTCGGCTTTTGATTTGAAACACTTGCAACGAAAAGTCGTGCAGTTGCCTTTACACCTCCAAAGAACTTGGATGAGTTCAGCTGGGCATTGAAGACGAGCAGCTTCTCAAAAAGTAAGTTCTTGATGGCTACCCTTTGTGAATGGCGAAATTTGATGTGGGATGTTAGATGTATGGCAGTCCATATTGTTAGTACGATAGAATCCGTGGAATGTACTCAGTTGCACTGTGAAGAATGTACTCAATTACGCTGCGCTGAACGTACGCGGTTGCGCTGATTGAATTCAGCTGCATAGAGCCACCTGAGTATGGTCCAGGTTGGCTGAGGGCTAGTGGAAATGAATTGGCGGGTGGGAATTGACTGACGGCTACCAGGGGCGAGCCTCTTTGACAATCGGCTTACAGGTGCGAGCAATTTTGCCGACGGAAGGAACGGGGGAAGGCGGGCAAAACCTTGAGTTTGAGCTAAAGTGTGAGCTGGAGCAAAAGCGTTAGCCTGGGCTGGAGCAGGTAGCCCAAGCCAGAGCTCGAGCCAGGGCATGGGCTAGAACTGGAGCTTGAGTCAGAGCTAGGGCCGAACTGGAGTTTGAGCCTGGGCTAGAGCCTGTACACGAGCTCGAGGATTGGGCCAGAGCCCGAGGGTGGAAGGGAAGTGGGGAGGCCAGGAGCGAGGGAAAGAGGTATATAAGAGGAGCGAAGTGGCTGTGGTTATGGCAAAGCAGCGCCTTCAGCTTCACAAAAACCCGCCCACCCGCATCCCTATATATACAGGGGCTAGCTTGGTATGTTCCCGACTCTACACCCAATGAAATGGCTTCCGGCCAGGAATGGTAGAGTCGAGGTGGAGCAGCGGCCTCCGCCCCCTCGATGCGGCAACTCTATTTACGCGTCGTTTACTATTTTCGTTCTAGTCTCTTTTTTGCATTCATGACAGTTCCAGCGCGGGAAAAATATTTGCATATGAAGTGAATAAAGCACATCCGAGGGAAGAGCGAGTCCACTAGGTACGTACATGCGAATGCATGAACACACATGCGTGTAGAGCAGAGTATTTGTAAATTTTGACTGACTCCGCGAAAGAATTAGTCATTTCACGGAGGTGGGGTACAGACTCCGTGAATGGACAGTTTGTTCACAGAAGGTGGGCCTCCGTGCACTGACTAGATACTCCGCGGAGGAACCGCCTCCGTGAATGGACTAGAACATAGCATATTCACTCACATTTATACTATTTGCAAGATATTATGGCATCATGTGTATGAGAATCTCAACATACATACAGGGTTTTGATAACTGATTTAAATACCAACAAGTGGGTAGTTACATACAAAAACCATACATTACAATCTTGTTTTATATCTGAGTAATAATATCATCAATCAAGTTACCTGCCGTCTGATTTGCTGAAGAATTCAATTAGCTAAGTATATCTTTAAAATTCAGCTTTGCCATCTCTCCCACCATACCTCCCATCAGCTCAGTAAAGAGATTTCAAAACTTGCATGCTGTAATTCAATTAAACATCAATTTTTCAGTTGGAACATATATTTGATGTGACAAATGTACACTCAACACAGGTTAATTTTCCAATGGTAATGTGCAATTGCCCAAGATTACATAATTTAGCTTGGATACTGTTAGGATGCAACAATTCAGTAATGATTAATATCCATTATATTAATGTTATACTGTAATATCTATTCTGTATAAGTCATCACTCAACTGTGGCAAGTGCTTTGCTGCTATGGAATTTCAAAATATTAGTCTGGGTAATGTAGCGTTGACAACTATGACTCTGACTTTGGCACTGAAAAGCCCAGCTATGAAAGTATACATTGAAATAGATTGTAATATATTGTAATCTGATAAATAAGATCCTTAGAAGTGAAGATCTGCCAAGTGAAGGTCAGAGATGGTGTTTGGCGCGGTTAGTATTAGCAACGGTTCCGGACTGTCACTTTGGGTCTGGGTCTGGGTCCAAACCCAACCTTTGCCAAATTGGCAGTCCAGGTTGTCAATAAACCCAAACAGTCAACTCGGGTATGATTTGATGGTGAACACCCAACCTGTCTGAATGGGACGGGTTGTCACCAGGTCGCCCAGTGGGTCCATCCATCGATTCATATAAGGCTCTTGTTTCTGGAGTTTGTGAATAGTATCATATCAAAATCACGTTTTCAACACCCAAGGATACGTTTTTGCATGCTTTGCAGCTTGCAATATTGATTAATTTGGAATCGGTGTTTTACCTTTGATATATTGTATTTTTGCCTATTAGGGCAGTCAATAATTTCATTATGAATGCCAAGATCCGCACAGTGCCTTGATAGTCAAATATGCAACAACTAAAATGGTTGACGCTTCGTTGATGCTCATTTTCAGGATGCGGCAGGCAGCATGTCACTGTTGTTTTTGCCAGTAAAGACGACCAACTTCTGAGAAATGAGTGTTTACAACCAATCGAAAAATAAAATACAGAAGTTGCGAAGCCAAAAATCATTGGCGCTCTGTTGATGCTCGTTCCCAGGATGCGGCAGATAGCATGCCGCTGTGATTTTGCCAGTAAAGGCTGCCAATATCTGTTAAATGGATCACTGCAACCAAACTGAACATAATTTTTCCATGATGCACAGCTAGAAATAGTTGATGCTCCGTTGACGCTCATTTTAATGTATTGTCAATTCAACATCTGCTGCCATTGATAATAGCTTTCATCATGATTTGAACAGATTGGTCATCTTTCTGGGTGTTTGAGACTTGGCGCGGTGGCAAAGCCATGTGCAGTAACATTGTTACAATGTTCACTCTCACAGGAATGAAATTTATGTATTTTGCCAAACGCATCATTGCGCCTGCTATACATGTGATTTTCAACCGATATTCAGAAGCTACTGCTCATCATTCGCCCATAATATATCTCTAACTAAAACTCTTCGTCAAGATACATAGAGAAGTTGCTGAAACATTGACGCATTCTGTCCTACTTTTTTTCCACTCATTTATTCCTTGTCGTTTCAATTCCATTGACTGTCACCAGGACCGTTTCAACCTGCCTCTTTGACTTCTGTGTAGGGCGAATCAATCCGGGAACCTTTGGCGTGTTGCTCACAACCCGCTCCTGTGGGTATTCCGGATACTCCATTTGATTGTCTCACTCCCTGTCAGATTCAACTTCCACTGTACAATCGTCATCGCTGTCATTTGGATCATCTAAGTCCCCATTCCAGTTTAGCCAATCTTCAGTATCCGAAATGCTTTCAGGTGCACTATCCTCATCACTTTCGACTGGGTGACAGCTGATTCATCGGATTTTGGGATCATTTAAAATTTGCGATCGTGTTCGAGGGAGGTCCTTTGCAATCAAAGCTGGTGGCCAAGGAGATCTTTCTGACAATTCAAATGCAGCCGCATCATCATGTTGAAAGAGTGACCAGGATGCTTTGACGATCTCTTCAGTGTCTGAAATGTATCTGATGGTGGTCATCTGCTTGTTTTGAGCTTGAGATTCCTTCTAGGTTGGACGTAGGTTTTGGCTGCCATGCCAAATCTCCAAAAAGTCGTGAACCTTGGCCATTCTGTGCTAGTTGTGTTCCTCCACCTCTTTCTTTATTTCCAAGTCGTTTTCTGTGTTCATGGTATCAAAATCTGGGTCAGTACCTGCCAAAGTCCGGTTGTTGGCTCAAGCGAACTTCCTTGCAACAACATTTCCGCGAAGGGTCACTCCTGTGGTTTTCGACTGCCTCCAGGCAATAACATCTTGGGCATGGAAAAACCTGGCCTCCACTCCGACACCATCTGGTATGATGGAAAATATGTGGCGTGCCACACTTGAGATCTGTGTAATTGGACTGCGTTGCTGCCTGTTGGCGCCACCAGTCGGTCATGTCCGGTATCCAAAATGTGATGCGAATCTCCACTTGGTCGGAGTGGTAATCATTGAGATTTGGATTGATTTGTCGCCATTTCTTTGGTGCGTTAGGCGGGGAACTCAAATAGAGCCTGGTGGCAGTCAATAAGCGTGATGCGCAATCGCTTCGTCTGGGTGTCATCTCAGCAACATTGTTAGGTGTTAAGTATTCCACATCATCGCTGGATAAATCATATGGATCAAAGAATGATTGATAGGATACTAAGGCTGTTGCAGAGGAGATGACATTGCTGCGCGGTACACTTTCAAGTTTATCGACCGGGACATGTCGGTGTTAGGCACAGTATTCATTCTCCACATACTTCAGAATGGCGTCTTGATGTTGGGCAGTATCGAATATCTCGTCCTCAGGATTAGTATCTGTCCCATTGTCCCACTTTCTGAACGAACTTAACTTCACGAAAGGTTCGAGGATAAGTGTTAAAATCAAGAGCATAGCAGTCATAGAAGTAGTGTTAGCAACGGTTCCAAATTCCCGGGTCTGTTCCGGGTGCGGTTCCAACCCGGAACCGAAAAGTCCCAACGGGTCCTACCACATGAAAATCCGGACCATTGCAATTGGGCTGGCTTTACCACCAACAACCCGGCATTTCAACACCAGAAGCTTAGCTCCAATTAAATATCTGAGTTCTGATCATATCATGACATGATCAACATGTAAATTGTGCAGTTTTATGGGCTCTTTCACTTCCCGCTTTCAGCAGTGCGATTGGACCAATAATCGTTGAGTCGCAATCGATTACCCGCGAATTTCGGGCCAAATTGGGCGTTATTTCACAGCAATTCTATGAATAGTGGTCGGATCCCAAATCTGACTGCGGGAGGTGAAAGAGCGCATAAAATTGCACAATTTACGTGTTGACCGTGTCATGATGCGATTAGAACTCAAAAACTTAATTACAGGCAAAGGTCAAGGAACCCAATAGTTGGAACCATGGTCCGGTTCTAACCCGGCCAAAAACCCATGGTTCTATGTCCGGTCCGGGTAACAACCTCTCCCAGACAACGCGGGTCAGGTTTTTCGCCGGGTCTAGAACTGAACTGAACCGAACAGCCGGCCAAAAACTGCACCTTGTGCGGGTTACCCGGATTCATTGCAAACACTACATAGGAGTCACTTCAGCATATTATTTGGAGAGGTTCTGTTGAGCTAACTTCACAGTGGAGAATAAGTCTGAATTCCATTGAGTCTTCTTCTTAGCTAACGCTCGCATCACTCCATCTATGTGATCGAACATGTCATTGTACACCATGATGACGTGATACAATGTGACGGTATGCCTCTTGGACATCCACAGTGTCCAATATTGGAATGGCCTCAACACTTCCATGACATACTTTACAATTGTCCATTTGTCCTGAGTTGTGTAGAGTGGCCGGTATTCAGTGTATTGTGGCTTTTGAATCGACTCACAGGTGAATTCCCATAATCGGTAGACGCGGTTGAGCCACTCTAGTGAAGAGTTCCAAATTATCTTCACATCCATAATCGGAAGTACCGCAATGCGGACTTTGGCTTGTCAACAGTCAATTAACTCGATTCGACAACCAGGTGTCAGCGTACTTAATACAGCAAGCATTCTCTGCCTCATGAAAGTCAGTTTCAGGACTTTCAAAATGTCATAAAATACGTACTATCTGAATTATCTTTGCCAAACCTGATCTGATGGCCGAAACCTTTTTGATTCTTGCGTTGCCTTCTTTTCGAAGTCTTTGACTCTTCCCGATGTCTATGCTTTCATTCTCTCCAAATTGCTGATTGCAATCATGGGCTTCTCAAGACTTGTTGGAGCCTTTTACACTGAGACTGCTCATGAATGCACCAAGAGCAAGCTGAATTACGCGCACCATGCATGGTATGTAGTTCCTTAACGCAGGCCACTCGATTCCAGAGGCCTCAAGTGTTCATTGCCGTTCGCAGGTCATCGAGTAATTTGAGGATGCATTATCCGTCGTAATTCCGAGCAATCGGCCGTCGGTCAGCTCAAAACGATCAATCACCTCCTTCAAATGAACCGCTAGCCTTGCTTGCATATGTTGGCCCTTGACCTATCATGTTTAATTGGCTTTCGAAATAGGAAAAGAATGGGTGATTAACCTCTTCGAAAGCGAGTTGAACTTCGTGCTATGCCCAATTTCAATCAATATGGGAAACGATGACCAATGTTATGGCTAGTCAGTTTGTTGACATTCATCTGTCTAAAGATAAACTAACTTTATTTCGTAACGGCAATTGCTTCTTAATTGCATCCACCGTCAGTGCATACTCCCTCCGACAGATATTGTTAAGAGTTGCAGCTGAAAGTAGCACTAGGTCATCCCAGAATGCCTTATATGACCGTCATAGCTCCAGATTTGGGAAAGTGTTCCATGGAATATGAGCCGAAACGAAGCCTATCAGCAGATAGCGATTCCACGTGTGTTGGTGAAATTCAGATGTTTCAAAGTCTCGAGTTGCTAGTTTCGAATGTTTTGTCTGTCATTTCGGTCAATATGGACTGAATTAGATGTCAAACATGATTTTCCTCTGCGAACTTACTATTGTGACTTCTCAACTTCATTGCCTCTTCAGGATGGCTAATGCTGTTTTATCGACCGTCGAACCAGTCAATTCAGTAACTTCTAACTCTGTTAATTTGTCTAACTTTGCGATGTGAGCTTTTGCCAGCAAGTGTTTCCCCATTGAGCAGACCCCATGTTCTAATGGATGATGAAGAACTTGATGACAAACGATATATATCATGCCAGAGCTGCCGGTCTCCTCAATTCCACAGTGTAAACAGAATCACCACCAAGGGGCATGTCTAGAACCTTTCCAAGCAATAGGCCGCTTCCAGCCTACATTCATTGACGCCCACCAATCATTGAAGATGATTTGGGAAGTAAGGTCGCTCAAATGGCGAATAAAGACATGTTTATTTTTGGAAGAGATCATAACCTGGAGCAATGTGTCCAAAGATTTTGAACCCGACATGGCACTAGAAATTAGAAAGTTGGGTAGTATGACTCGAAAGACTGCCAAAAGTAATAATATAGTACCGTAGACTCCTGGTTCTTATATAGTGACTCCACATGTACAAGGAAAAATTCAGATCTGTAAGACATTGCATGCACATTTGTGAAGTTGAATACAAGGACAGATTGCAAAGACTGACCGTGTAACACTCCATTTAGGAACGGCACAATGCAGTTTATTGCTGTGTAGCGTTCTGAGCCTCCACAAACACTGTTGACGCACCGTGGGCGCTTGATTGTAGTAGGCGGATGAGATTTCGTTACTAGCATCCTTGCCAATAGTGGCTGCTGCTACGTTCATTGTGGAATATCTCGCTTCTATTCCCATGAGATTATCCATGATGCAACAGCAAAAATCGTTTACTCTCCGTTGACTCTCTGATGACGCTCTGTTGACTCTCTGTTGACGCTATGGCGACGCTCATTTTGGGACATGGTTACAATCTCGTTGTTAGCATTATTGCCTAGAATGATGGCCAGTAGTTCAATTACAGATCATTACAGTCATCTAGCACATGGATTTTCCAAGATAAAAGGCCTAAAATCGTTGACACTCTGTAGACGCTCATTTTTATGGCATAGTGATGATGCCATTGAAAGCATTTTTGCCCTGCAAGATGGCTGATAGTTCAATTATAGGTTGATATCACCGGAAAGCCCTTGCATTTTCTAAGATGCAAAGACAAAAATCGTTGAGACTGTGTTGACGCTCGTTTATTGGACATAGTAGTGATGTTGTCCCACCCGTTTTTGCCTAGAGAGGCTGCCGATAGTCCTAATATGGCTTCATGTCGCTGTTCAGCTCTAGGATTTTCCGTGATGCAAGGCCAAAAGTCGTTGATGCTCTGTTGACGCTCTTCATTAGGACATAGTAGCGATGTTTTTGCAATCATTTTTGAACAGCAAGGCAGCGGATAGTGCGATTATGGTGCGACGTCACCACACAGCCCTTGCATTTTCCAAGATCCAAGGCGAAAAGTCATTGACACTCCGTTGACGCTCATTTTTTGGACATAGTAAAGCTGTTGCAACAAACATTTTTTTGTAGAAAGGCCGCTGATAGTTCGATTATAAGTCAATGTCATCGCGCTACATGCTGGGTGTTTCATAATGCAATTCCAAAAATCGTTGATGCTCCATGGACGCTCACATTAATCACATTGAAACCGGTTCTGTACACTCAATAATTGTCCACAATCAATCATATACGCATTCCTGACATTCATCATTGAGTTTGTATGTATTATCATTTGCATCCAGTAGTTTTGTTAACTGTCAATTTATGATCAACTGCTATCTACGGTATCTGGGTAGGAGATGATGTAGCCATATTACATTCTTGTGCTTTCGGCCGGCGATTCACGTGATGTAGATCATTTCACTAGTTGTTGGTAAATATAGCTTGACTTCCTCACCATTCCTTATCCAGCTGCTTCTCCTCCATTTCTCTGACATTCCACAAGCAATTTCAAATATCTCAACCATGTGCACCAGGTCTGTCAGGAGACTTATGCAGCTGGATTCACGGATGAATCCAGTATGGCAGTCATCATTCGGCCAGATTCGTTATGAGCACTGACCTTTTTTTCTATGACACGTATGACATTACCCACTTCAATATTGTTTGTACATCTTGTCAATAATATTGCTTTTGCTTTATCGATTAACAGTCGCTTGCAGAAAGAAACCGATCGTGTTGGCGGTCATACATCATGATTGCTATTCCAGAACAGTCACATGGTGCGTTCGACCCTTGCTCATGCATAGACCAATTATTATGTCTCACAATTTGGTTACTGAAATCAAGAAAATGCTGACATGTAGCAAAATTGGTAAACACATCGCATTTCTGCACGATCTGACGTGAAAATTCCTTGTTTGCCTATCTATTCCGCTGCTGACACAGGAGCTGTCATCATAACTTTGTCCAAATCCGAAATCTATATCGTGATTAGCTGGATGCTATATGCAGGGGTAAAAGCTTAGTGGTTCAACCGGCTTCGCTTTCAGCACAGTTGACAATTCAGGCTCCGCAGCTGGCTCAGTTGAACGTATGCTTGTGTTTCACTGCGGTTTTACTGAACCTAGCCTAATATGACTTCGTCCTGGTCGAGAAGTCCCTTGTGGCATTTGCGATATTCAGCGGACAATGTCAAGACACTCCATGAACTCTCCAAATGTTGTTGGTGAAGGTGCTGGAGTGTTACCAACTGTTTGCGGTTGAACAATGGCCAGAATCCTCAATTCTTATGTGCCGTATTTCTTATCTTGTTCACAGATGTAGTTGGCTGCATCCTCCCATCCCGGTTGTGTCAATTCATTGGGCTTTGTCTGCCTCTGGCAAAACCTCTCCATGTGCAGTTGTACCGTTTTCGTGATTGTGCCCATCACCCGGCCAAGTTTGTCATCTTCGCTTAGCTTGCCCTACTCTATCTCTTCATCCTCATCGTCCCCATCATTGCCATCATGTGAACATGCAAGATCACTCAGACTGTCTCCGATAGCAACCAGTATCTCCTCAAACATCTTTTCGTACTCTCTTGGCGTCAATCCTGGAGTTTCAGCATGATTCATATCGTCCTGCGCTTGCTGAACCGCTACCTCTGTGTCTTCAACTCGTTTTCTTGGCCCAGTGGTTTCTCTCTCATCATAATCCTCAATCCATTTCTCTTTCTCTTCACTGCGCAAGAAGTGCATTTGTCATCGTTTCTCTGCTGCAAGCTTTGTTTTGGATCGCAAGCTGCACAATGCCGCAAGGGCTCGGACTCTTTCTGCCTCGAAGCCGCTCTTGCCATCCTTCGCTTGATGACATCTTTGGGTTGAATGCTTTGTCGATTTGCTGTATCTGCCCCCCAGAAGTGGCGAAAGGTTCATTTTCAGAGAAACGATCATTGTAGTTGGCATTGAATTTGTTGTTGGGTGGGATGGGATGTTGGATGTTGCAATATATGGAGAATATAGAGGCAACCTGCATCATTTCTATCAAGGTTGGTACGTTGACTCATCTAGAACAAAGTAGAACCTACCTTTTGAGTGTCAATAAAGCGGGAATAATTAGGCTAACCGTACAACATGACTTTATTGTCAGCGTCAGGTTCATGTATTATCCCGGTGATAATTTGAGACAAACATCAGCAGACGTGCTTCCCCTCGATCAATGTCCTATATATAGGTGACAATCATGTGCTGTCGGCTGTTGTACACCGCAATTTATCCCTGTTAACAAACAATCAACATCGCACTGACTTATCGCTCAACTCAGGGCTGGTGATAACCCCTGCAACTTGCAGCTTACCGCAGCAGGATTCATCTTGAGTATAACGAACATGTTGGCAGCTAGTTATTCCATTCTGACATGAAACTGAAAATATAATCCCTAGGACTTCACACTTCTTTTCGTTATCATCTTCCTCTTCTATTCCACAGCAGCAAATCATGCATACACCACCACCTCAGCCAGGTCCGAGCGGATCCAAATCCAACCAATTGCCAGGTGCTTCGATAAATACAGTAGTTATAGGTACACAGCAAGAACGGAGACACCAGTTGGTCCACCGTGACAGTGCCAATGCGGCCACCAAAAAGATCACCCAGGATACACATTTGAAAATCATCCGTGAAACTGAAAGCAGCACGAATAAGAAGCAGCATGCAGTTGGATGTGAGTATATCCATACTATGGTTAATGGCCATCAATTAAGCATATAATATACAGCAGGTGTATGTCGAGAGCTATGTGATCAATTTATTGCTCCACGTAATGGGAAACCTCCATGGTCCACTAAGGCATTTGTCCGCACAGTACACGAAATCGAACACCATGATGTCGTCAGCTCTCGCATTTTTGCAGACAAATTTCCTGACAAGCATCTCCGAGAGTGGACGAAACTGACTTCAATCCAGTTAGAGGCAGCTACGGAAGCTTATATCGTTGAGGTATTCAACATGTCTGCTACAATGGCAAGGCAAGGAGGTCGTGTACAGCTGGAACAGTCCAACATGCGCCTGGCCATGAATATGGCCAAATTGGCTTCAGGCGGGTTTCCGCGAGCCGCAATACAGCAAACGAAATACCCTATCAAGTAACCTCGCGCCTAGGTCCAAGAAGAGAAGAAGCGGGATGCTGAGTTTCCTTGGCACTACAAGGTGAAGGCTGCGATGGAAAGACACCCGGCTATGGTTTGTCAAAACCATACAGCCGGATGCCTTCCCTGTCAAAATGGCACTGTAAAGAATCCGGAGACAGGCTGGAGACTGAAAGGGCCAGGTATAGCTCCGCCCACACGATGCAGACAGACTCCAGTGCCAACTCCAGAGATAACGCCACCACTGCCCGGAACACCACCTGCCGCAACCCCTAACTCTTCCGGAGCTTACTGTCTCGAAAACATCAATTTGCCAGCGGGTTATGCATACTCACATACATCTCTTCCCTGGGCTCAATCCTATATTCTCGTTGCATCTGCCCAGGATAGCCAGGAAGATATAGATATTGATCCAGATATGCTGACTGATAAAGGAACAGCCACAGGTTAGTACAGCATCTGCTGTGTGGTAATGCAGCTAACAATCATTTTGAAGACGACAGCAGCATATTGAGTTACCCTGGCAGTGATGACCAGCATTGATCGAATGTCAAAGCATTTCGGGGATTATTATTATCCTTAATTTGCGGATACTATACGGTATATTTTAAAGGATATATTAATATGTATTATTAAAGAACAAACAAGCGATCAAGATGAAAGTAAATGAAAACAATAGAACAGCTACCAAATAAACGTGAATGATGGACTATGCCAACACAAATCACTGCATAATATGGATAAACCCGTGGCACAATGAGCGTGAACGAAGCTTAAATGCTTCCTGGTTATGTATCTTGGATAATCTGTGGGACGACAGGTTGTGTCTAGCTATAAACGAAGCATCGGATGCCTTTATAGGCATAACAAAGAGTGAAACCTTCCATGCCCCATCATGAAAATGATTGTCAACAGAGCGTCAATGATTCTTGGTCATGTATCTTTGATAACCTGGGGGCCGACAGGTTGCACATAGTCATAAACGTAGTATTGGCAGCCTCCATAAGCAAAAGAGAATGTGAAATACACCCTGCCCCATCATCACAATAAGCGTCAATGGCGCGTCAACGATTCTTGGTCATGTATCAGGGATAATCTGGGGGGCGACACATTGTGTATAGCAAGATACCGCATACTGGCTGCCTTTTTAGGCATAAGAAACAGTGAAATGCTCCCTGCCCCATCATGAAAATGAGCGTCAAAGGAGCGTCAACGATTCTTGGTCATGCATCTTTGGTTACCTGGGGGCCAACAGGTGGCACATAGTCATAAACGTAGTATTGGCTACCTCTATGGGCAAAAACTATAATCAAACGCTCCCTGCCCCATCCTGACAATGAGCGTCAAAGGAGCTTCAACAATTCTTGCTCATGTATCTTGGATGATCTGGGGGGCAACAGGTTTCATATAGTAATATACGAAGTATTTGCAGTCTTTACAGGCAAAAAAGACAGTGATACGCTCCCTGCCCGATCGTGAAATTGAGCGTCAACAGAGTATTAACGATTGTCGACCTTTCATTATTGTCATTCACAGTGTGATGTGGCCATTATTGTCTATATACATAGTTTTGACTGTTTATGTTATAAGGCTTATGAATACAGAGTGGTCGCTCTGTAAATGAAATAAGTTGTTACTATCCCAGAGGATGTGGTGGGATTATTCCTTACCTATCTCAGCATACAGACTGGCATATCCTTGTTTATGGATGGTTGGGATCAATTGCCACTCATATTACTGATGATGCAAGACCCAAACTTGTTGATGCTTGGTTGACACTTGGTTGCCACTCATTTTCAAGATGGTGTAGGGAGCCTTTTGCATTCTCTTATTGCAATCGAGGCGGCAAATACTTAGCTTATGACTGTATTCAACCTGTCACCCCCCAGATTACCCAAGATACACCACCAACAATCGTTGATGCTGCGTTTACGCGCATTTTCAGAATGTGGCAGGGCCCGTGTAGCTATTCATATTGATCATTAAGGCTGCCAATACATCAAAAATGAACTGTGAGGTACCAATATCAGTAATATACGATTATCATTAGCATATCTGAATTCCAACATCAATGTGCAACTCGAAATGTGGATTCGGATATTGGAACCGACCGAGCTAGCCAAGACGGTCAAAACCCATTGGTCGATGGGTATGGGTCCTGGATTGGCCTGGCAAGAGTCAGCGGGTGGGGTTTTTGGACGTGTCTGGAACCAAATCTACCCATTCACTCAGTCCAAATCTGGACCTCTGCCAGGTTATGAGGACCTGTTGTTGACACTGGATGTGGTCATTGACATAGTGTCTGAGACAGTTTCTAACAAAGCCGGCTCATCTCAGTATAGCTATAATCGTGCAATGAACAAATTCAATTTACATTATATCAGATGCCAACATTGAAGGTTCAGGTGAGTGCAGCTCCGTGATGTTCCATAATATAGGTGCTGCCAATCTCTGCTCCTATAAACTTGGATCTGAAAAATGACCTCCATATTTCGTACCAATTCCAGTTGCAACAAATGAATTCTCATACTGTTAATGGTAGCCTAGACTAGTGTGGCTTGGTCAAGAGTGCCTCTCATAAGGTAAGCTCCAATATGCTCTGTGACTCATGCTCTGACATATCCACCTTTGATAAACATCCCTTTAGCAAGACCTGTTATGCCTTTGGTGTTACAGGTATACTTCCAGGATCATTCAAGATCACTCGATAATGCAAATATGGATACTCAATTCAGAAATCATGCATTACCACTCTGATTTCCAAATTGGATCAACATTCCGCATTTGTTCACCTATTGGTAATGTCTAGATTACCCTACCTTTGTATCAATAGAGCAACGACAGCTATCGAGCCGAGCACGCATTTGATGAGCTGTATTATTAGATTGATATTGGCCGTAAGATATCTGATCCCAATGGCCATTCCTTATCGTGAGGAAACCTTATTCCGAGTCGCCGAATGAAGGGCTATTCTCTAATGCTCCAATTGGTCAGTCCTCGGCAGATGGGGTGTCGTCAATATCATACCAGCATGACATCTCGAGATGTGCCAAGTTACATATAGAGATCAGCTTGCAACCAATAATTGATATATCGGCGCCCAGTCAACCGAATGAACTTGTACCAATCAGCTCTTCCTTCGACCAGACCTTCAGGGCATGAGGCGAATGGGACTTCCAATTTATATGTCCTGAGTGGTGTGGGATGCTCTCCGTTCAACATAGGGCAACACAACTCTCTTGCAGGATACAGTATATTTGGCTCCAATGAAGTGTAGTGAAATCAAGGGTGCTATCATTTGCCGCCATCATTAAACCGTTAGGTACCCGGTGGGTATATGACAGGCCACAGTCACTGTCCCTTGGTGACATGAACCGATATATTGATAATTGGCTCCAGATAAGGTGGTATTCATATGAGATATCGCTAATCGTAATAGTGTCGCAATACAACCTTATATTGTTGATGAATTAGTTAATACTCATGTGAGTTAGAACACGACCATCAATGGTAGAAGGCAAAGACGGTAAGCCACATACGTATGTAAAGTGCGAAAGCAGGCTTTGGCAGTCCTAGGATTGTTAAAGGTGTAGATCGTCTGATATATATCAGCGATACCAACATGGCGGAAGGACATCGATAACATTCTATTCAATATACAATCCATGTTCAGATTATCAATGGTTATCTATTGACCTTCTCAACCAGGAGGTTAGGTCTTAACTTTATTCCGGTGTATTATCTGTCAGTTCTGTATTGAAGTCAACAAGGATACTTCTCCTTTGAAGTCCAGAGTTGAATGTTCTGCTTCAGTTCTATATCACGGATAAATCCCCATCACTCTTTATACTTGGTTACTATTAGTACCTTCCTTGAAGCAGGTTGTTGATCGGGAACTGAGCAGGACAATACTTTGAAGTCTGAGGACTAGCCCGATAAACTTGTAATGCAGTGGATACTCTTTAGTCGGCACTAGTCTTCCAGATGAGGCGAAACTACTTGGCTGTTTCTTATATGATAAGTCTGTAGTTGGAGTCTTACTGCTTGAGTCGAGGGTGTCCTTACGTATAAGTCTCGGTTGGGGGGCCGATATTTGTGAGTTTGTAGGGAGTCTGAGGATGAGCACAATAGTGTGTTAGTTCAGACGATCTTCTCAGTAATATACTCTTAAATCGTGCACTTCAGTATATAGCTAGAGTAAGATGATACTCCTTAGTTGATACTCTCTTTCGGGAGCAGAGACTGAATGGTCACCTTGTTTTCTTGAGTGGTAATCCTTATAAGCATCCGGAGTGAAGCTTTATCATCATCTTGTTTATTAGTCTGGAAGTCATTATGGGATTTTATTGATTAAGACTCAGGGTGGATTTCCCGGTGTTACAAGATCGCTCTGACTGCATTTGATAATCACCAGCACAAAACAACTCCATCCAGGTGAACATGCTACATCTGAGTAGACGTCCTCCAACAAAACCATCAGAGACACCATGTTGGCAGATTACTCTGCACTGTGCACTTAAACCATGCATTGCCTTGCATATCCCTATCCAATCACAGGTTCAAAATTTCTCCTTGCTTTCACGATAACCGTTTTTTGATGAAAACTATGGTTTTGTGGTCAACTGAGCTACTATGGTGTAATGCGCTCATTGTGTACAAGCTGGCTTCCTCATTCCAATGCAATGGGTGATGTTGCAAAAATCTCTCTGTGTGTTCCTTCTACCTGTGCACACTACGCATTTTCACTTTACTAATTATACATCTCATTCCAAGTCACCAGATCTATGTAGCTATTGACAATTCTTGGCTCGTTCGATCTGGCTCCTGTCTAAAACCAAGTAGGTATCTATAGTATTTCGTACGTGTAGCCGACACTGCTTCCCACCTGGACAACTTGCAAAGGACAGATGAAAAGAACTTTGCTCACTTTTACAAATCTTGAGACAAGATTCAAGTCACCCAAGTCTTGAGCTATTGTGGTGATCACCAGGGCTTACCATTACTCAACAGAAGCTCCATACTTGTTTAGAAGCTTGATTTTGAGTAGTCATTGCAATTTACATGAGAGAAATCGATTCAATGCACCATATCACCTCCCCAAACGTGGCTATACCAATACCTAGAGGTTCGGTCAATCCCCTGTGTACCAGCTCTACGTTCCTGTCCGCCGACACATTTGTGATATGCATTCAGGTTTTTAACCGTCAACTTGAACCTTAACACCATGGTAAATATAGATGTTCATTGAGTGAACGTATTGATGCAATGAAAACGTGTTGTTACCACTCCGATACATGATCAACTCCCGCGTGCTGTTCTATACTGCCACACGGTGCGTTCTGTTTTGCATAGTGTTCAGTAATGGTCTGAAGAGTGTTCTCATATCGTCAGCATACTGTATATCACTGCAGATTATAGTTTCCCGGAATTCCCATTTCAAATATGGCTGGGGGATAAACACGGTAGCCAGATCAGCACCGGAATGGTGGACTTTCAAGGTGGTAGTGCTATTCGACCGACCTTCAATGAGGGCTTGGAGATTGAGCACTCAAATTTTGCAGGAGAGAGGGCAATGGTGAAAGGTGATACCTTGTGGCAGGTAGTTGAGATTGTAATTGGAGGCGTTCTAAACATCCATGAGATTCATTGAATGTGCTTGTTCATGTGTTCTGCCAGAATACTGCTGCAAGGCAAAATATTGACAAATCTGATTGACCCAATCTGAAATAACGTAGATCATCAAAATGTTGAAGTTGGCATCTATCTGCTTGGAAACATCTGTCTGTCTGCTGATGTCATCCCACCAGGTGCTCATTTCGGGACTCTTCCTGGACAGCGCCAAAGTTGGAGGACATCAGTAAAAAATAAATCCTTCCAGACAGAATTGCTCCGTCAAAGTGGACACGGTCCGTCTGAGGTGTCAGAGATATGCTGGTGGCTGCTTACTTCAAGCCCGGTGTCAATATCATGTGTTGTGTTGCATTTCACCCTCCCATGGCAATTTCACTGTGTATTCTCGCTCTGCCGCTCTCCTAATATAAACGAACCCACCGCCGTTGAAGGCCAACTGTGACAAAACATCGCAATGGGTTCATTGAGCATGCACATCAATCGGCTTTATAATGCAATGGGTGACACTGCGAAAACCTCTCCTCGAGTTCCTTCCACCCGGCCGCAAAATACAACTCTCTTTTTACTAATTATACACATCAGACGAAGATCTATGTGGCTAATGAGAATCCATCGCTCGTTCCGTGTGTCTCCTGTCTTGCTACTACACGCAATCTAAGGAAGTCCATCTGCACAGCCGAGAACGTTTCCCAAACTGAAAACTTGCAAAACAACTGCTGTTGGTGCTTTCTCACATGTACAAATTTTGAAACCGGATCCAAGTTAACCGAGTTTTCAGGTATTGTGGTGTGCACCAGGGATAACTAGTACTCAAAGAAAGCTCCATCCACATTCAGGAGCTTGATTTTGAATAGTTGTTCCATTTGCCATGGGAGACAATCCTTCAGCGCACGATACCATCTTTCTGGGTGTTGCTTTACCCACACCCAGTTCTTCCATCGTTCGGCAATGCGCCAGCTCTGCATTCCTGTGCATCGACAAATCTGAGATATGTGTTCACCTCCTAATACCACAACTTGAACCTTAGTAGGATGGTAAATGCAGAGCTCCATTGCTTGCAGTTGTTCATCCGATATATACTTTGTGTTACAACTCTCTTTGCGATGCTTTCAGTTTTGCCAATGGTGGATTTCCTTCGAGAAGTTGAAGATATACACAATCAATGGTTGAAAGCATTATGCCAAGAATGAGTGCAATACTGTGTGAATTGCGGCAAGAAGGCATAAAGACCCTTCAAGCAGTGCAAATAGACCTTCAGACTTTGCTCTGATAGTAAATATCAATGCTGAGTTTAATCTGAGTTTAATCTGATGGCAATTAACAAAATAATTGAATGCTTTTCAACGGATGTCTTTCCCGAGTAGCGTTACAGGAGAGTGTGATTTCATGTCTAGCGCGGTATACACTGTGCCTCCAATATTTGTTTGAATCCCTCCCTGGTCGCTCAAATAGGAGTCGACCGCACCTGCCTTTTCATCTGTATGCAGAGAAAATCATTCCGATATTCACAACCTAGAATATCAAGATCAGACCATCCCTTCCCTATGGTCTCACCCTGACATGACTCTCGTTGTATGAATTATTCGGAAACAACAAATGTATACACGTTAGGGGAAGTCTGCGCTTGAGTGTATTCAAAGACGCATTTCCGGATCGGACGGCGGGATGGATTCCCCTCAAACAGGCAGTTTAGAATTCCACCCCCTGATCTTTACTGAACGATTCTGGCATGGCAGATATCATTGGACGTGTGACTTCCACCCAGTCTCCCACACAGCCATGGTCATTGATTACACCAACCGCCATGCCAGATACAAGCAGTCGTAACACACCAGCACTCAAAGGAATCTCACCAACAGACTGAACGCTTCACTTGGTATCCGGCCTCGCATCCGGCATCGCTACCACACCCACTTCTCTCGGTGGTTTGGAAAACCTACCTATCCCTATCCCTGCTCCAGAAGCCCGTGCGACCATTAGAAACCAACTGAGACTGCAAGCTACAGAAAGGAATCATAGACACAGGCAGTGGCAATTGCAACCAGAGCCGTTGTCTACACCTCAATCAGTGGTCTGCGGCAATGCCAGCAACCATCGATTTGGTCACTCCAATATGACGCGTCTTGTATTTGCAATGGTCAGACTCATGGACCTCTATATCTGGAACAGACTGCCATTTATTAATGCAAGCGACTTGGAGATGGGAAGTTATACAACGAAACGCCCTGTGAATGCGTTAGCTGAAGCCCCACACTGACAGATACTAGAAAAGTACTGGAACGCTGCTATGCAGCAAAATAATATCTGGCTCATAGTATTTGAGACATGCACATAGGAGATCTTGAAAGCAGTATCCTGAAGTGATGGCCGACTTTGGATATTACACTCTCAATCTGTCACCACGTTCGAGCACATGTCGCCAAAGGAAAATCCCATTTTATTCAATCTGCAAGTGACGATATAGCTGTTATTTATGACCTCCACCACTTTGAATCCGATGCAGAGCGTTTGGAAGTCATTGATTCCCTCCAGGCAGACGATAAGTACCTTTTGCCTGTAGCAGAGTGTTCGAAGGTGGTGTACCAGGTCCAAATTCAACGCAGAAAGTATCGAAAGCGGCTAACAAATGCCCAGCGTCCACTTTGCTTTCTTGTGAAAGCAATCCCGGAGTTTATCTGCATTCAATTTTATCATCGAGTGAATAACCGTGGTAAGTATGTGGATTGATTTAATAATTCCATGAAAGACGACAAGGATGGTCAGACACCATCGCCACTGATCATCTTTACCTGCACTGTGTTGCGCCATCCTTTTCTGGAGAGGCAAAAGAAGAAAGGTGTTCATCCGAAGGCTTCCATGTCAATGCTGAAGGCGGACAGACCTGATCGCGCGAACTACTGCAACTACAAGAATGACGGTGGTAAGATTGTGTCCTGCTGTGCTGCAATAGGTCACAAGTTGTTAACCTCGCCTGGAATTGCAGACATGTACACATTCTTGATGAATACCTGGAACACACTACCAGAGAGCTACTAGCAGAGGGTGTATAAAAACACTCTTGCGACAGTCAAGTGTCAGATCCAACATGCAGAGAACCCAAAGCCTGCCTAGGTCATCAGCACAGATGCAGAGTGTGTTGACAATGCTATTGTTCTTGACTATTTGACCTCTGAGGCGGCACTTAAGGAGCCTGAGATTGGCAGCACTGACACAAACATGCTGACAGACAACAGTTGTATGGATGACAAAACTGAATTTCGGGGTGCCAGGGTGCTGCGAAGATTATGACGATAAAGCGGACGAAATTCCTGAGAGCAATACCATCCACACCACCAATCAGCAACGACGGGCCGCGACTGCACTGGAGAGGTTTGACGTGGGAACCAGTGATGTGAACCTGTCTAAGGGCGACTCTGGCGACAATGCGGATGCAGATGAGAAGGGAGAAGCATTGCAAGCTGATGAATAAATAACGCAGCCTTTGGAGGACTGTGGGTATAGTACTAGAGAGTGTAAAGATTGGACAGTATATTTCAGACCCGTAAAATATGATAATAGCTATTAGCGAATCAAATGCAATGGCAAGCGAAATATGCAAAGTGAAGACTGTTTTGTGAAAACTGACAATATCTCAAAGTGAAGCATATATAGGAGAATGCGGCATCGGATAAATAGCAATAGTGGAAAGGTCAAATGTTGCATTCGACTGGTGAATTGCATAACTAGCACTAGGAATTGGGTAACCGGTTACAACGTATGCGGAGCCCCTGCGATGAGTGTAACAAACATGTCGTTCTGATGCTGTCAATATGTCACCATATCCACGAGGTAAAGTTAAGGAAGGGTGAGGCCATGGTTGCAAGTGGAATATACAGCGCGACGGGTTGCAAGAATAAGGGGTGTAGGATTATCGCCGCCGCAAGGGACGTATGCAACGCGACCTGTCACTGAGAGCACGGGTAGGGTCTGAGACACTGTCAGATGGTAGGAGGTTCAGTCAAGGCCCTCACATCCGTCAAAAACACCCGGGTGTACCCGACACAACCTAGGTTTGTTGCTGATGCTGCGTGCATTGGTTTCCCATCCTCTATGAGGCAGAAGCCACACTCAGCATCACATATTCAATTGTGAAATCATTTGCACATAGGCATGTTCAGTATGTTATTCGGATGATCTATATACAGATTACAATGATGCAACGTTGAGCTACATGGAGGACACCTTCCCCCATTTTAAAACCTTCAAGGATGTTTCCTTACATCGGCAAGACAGGGCAATTGTGAGGGCCTGAGCCAATGCCAACAGAACAGATATTCTGAAGAAGCGAACAGTAAACAAGGATACAAATGCATTAGAAATAAATATAGTTTCAATCAGGAACCGGCGGGTGTTTCTCATGGCACTGACATCTCCGACCGAACCTAGTACCCTGCGACGTCAAACTAGATGATACGCATCACGCAAGCAATCGGTTGAGTTGCATAGCCCCGGTGCATCGGCTATAATTCCGAGCCTCGTATTATTATGACGCATCGCGTTGTGTATAATACTAGTGTCCCCTGGGGTCAGGCTTCCTTTGATTTGCTTCCGGAATATGGTGATGTATATGCACCATCAGAATACCATGTGTGACACACTCTTCGCAGCAGCTGCACTAAAGTTGTAGCTGTTTACCCAATGCCTAGCGCTGGTTATGCCTTTCACCGGCCGAGTGCCACATTTGACCGCTCTGGTATTGCTATTTTTCAGATGCCGCATTCTCCCATATATGATTAAATTTGAGATGTTGTCGCTTATGACAGTACAGTATTCGCATCGCGTACAACGCTTGCGGTTGCATTTGCTTCACAATTATTGTATTTTACAAGTCTGAAATATACAGTTGAATCTTCACACTCTCTAGTACTCTACTCTCAGTCCTCCAAAGTCTGTGCTAATCCATCACTGGCTTGAGATGCTTCTTCCTCGAAATCCGCACCCGCGTTGTCACCACTGTCGCCCTCTTACCTTTCCATATTATTGGTTCACAGGTCAAACCTCTCGAGTTCAGTTAAAGACCATTGTCGCCAGCTGGTTGTGTGGATGCCACTGCTCTTGTCAATTTCGTCACCTTCATACTCACAATCCCCGCAGCGCCCTGGCATCCTGAAATGCAGTTGGTCATTCGTACAATTGTTGTCAATTGGGATTTGTGGGTCAATGCTTCTGATCTCAGGTTCCTCAAGCGCCACCTCCAAGGTTAAGTAGTCTAGAACAATAGCATTCTCAACACCGCTGCGTCCGTGCCGCGAACCTCCGCAGGCTTTGGGTCCTCTGTCTGTTGGATCTGATGCTTGACTGTCGCAAGAGTGTATTTATACAACCTGTGTTGTTAGCTCTCCGGTAGTGTATTATAGTGAATCATCAAGAATGTGTACCTGTCTTCAACACCAGGTGAGGTTAACAACCTGTGACCTGTTGCAGCGCAGCAGCAAACGATTGTACCACTGTCATACCTGTTGTTGAAGTAGTTCGAGCGATCAGGTCTGTCCACTTTCAGCTTTGAATTGGATGGTTTTGGACAAACACCTTTGTTCTTTTGCCACTCCAGGAGAGCATGGCGAAACACAGTGCAGGTAACCATGATGAGTGGCGACAGTATATTACCGTCCTTGTCATGAATCATGGAATTATGAAATCCATCAGCATACTTACCACGGTTAATCCCGGATGATAAAATTTGATATAAATAAACCCCTCGGTTGCTTCTGCAAGGAGGTGAAGTGGATGGTGGCCATTGGTTAGCAGCTTTCGAGACTCTCTGCATTGGACTTGGACCTCGTACCAATGCTTCCACACTCTCTGCTACAGGAATACGAAACTTATTGTCTGCCAGAAGGGAATCAATGATTTCCAAACTCTATGCGTCAGATTCAAAGCGGCGGAGATCATAAAGCCTTGCTATATGATCGCTTGCTGATTGAATAAAATCGGATATTACTTTGTTGACTTGTGCTCGAACCTGGTAACAGATTGAGTGTTTAATATCCAATGTCTGGCGTCGCTTCAGCATACCTCTTTGTAGATCTCCTTTGTGCATGCCTCAAATGCTATTGACCAAAAGATGTTTTGCTGCATAGTGGTGTTCCGGTACTTCTCTATTATCTGCCAGGGTGGGGCTTCACCTAATGCTTTCGCAGCATTTCACATTACATAACTTACCATCTCCAAGTCTCTTGCACTCATAAACAGCTATCTGATCCACATATAGAGCGCCATGAGTCTGACGGTTGCAAATACAAGTTATGTTATGTCTGAGTGACCAAATTAATTGATGCTGCCACTGCCGGAGACTACTGATTGAGGTGTAGACACCACCTGCAGTTGCAAATTCCAGTGTATCTGTCTCTGATTCCTGTCTGCAGCTCGTGTTCTCAGTCGATTTGTAATGATCTCGCGGGCTTCTGGAAGAGGGATCGGGGTAGGAATGTTTTCAAAGCCACCGACAGGAGTGGGAGTGCTAGCAATGCCAGATGCGAGGCTGGATGCAATGTGACGCGTTGAGTATGTTTGTCAGGTTCCTCTTAATGATGGTGTGCTACGACTGCTTAGACCCGGCATGGCATTTGGTGCAATCATTGACCGTCGCTGAGTATCAGATGCAGTGGAAGTCACGTGTGCAGTGATATCTGCAAAGGCAGAATCGTTCAGTGACGATGAGGCAGTGGAGTTCTGACCAGGGATTGTAGAGGCTATGGAACTCCCTCCTTCACAGTAATCCCTCTCTCCAGTAGTTGCAGAAACACGTCTTTTAAGAGGGGGAAGGGCAGAATTTCCGGAAGAACTATGCTTGCGTTATTTGTAAACGTTTCAAACAACTGGAGTCGTGCTAGTGTGAGGACTTTGGGATGCCATCGCCCGATTTAGATGTTTGACAATTACAATGTAGTGATAATTTACTGTGCATGCATAGGCAACAGCGGGCGAGGTAAACTCCTATTTCTGCGACCAGTGAGGGATTCGAAAAATCATGGATCCGTAGTGTATAATGCGGCTGACTCTAAATCACTAGCGCCCAGGACAATACTCGGGGATGACATTCCTTGAAGAGTATTCAATGATGAGGTTAACTGCCATCATCAGCAACAACCCTAGTTTCTGTCTGAATCACCTGGGTGTTCTGGATGGCTCTGATGGCGCTTACAGAACCTCATACCCTCTGACAGAGAATTACACACTTCCCGTGTTCCAGGCAAAGAGTCGCATTGCATACTTACCTCCATTACTATGCGCCTGATATATGCACCATCAGAACAACAGGTCTGTTAGACTCTTCACAGGGGCTGCAGTTACGCTGTAGCCGTTTACATAACACATGGTGATGTTTTTGCCTTTCCTCGGCCTATAGCCACGTACTGTACTCTCATTTGTGTTTAGCTTTGAGATTTTGTCACTGATTGCAATAGTCTTCGCTTCAGATACATCACGTGCCATTGCATTGGGTTCGGCATTAACGTATTTTACATGCCCCCAGTATACTGTCCAACCTTCACACTCTCTAGGACTATGCTGTCAGTGCTCCACATTCTGCGTTGATTTATCTTCGGCTTTCGATGCATCTTCCTCCGCATCCGCATCCGCTTCCGCATGCTCGCCATCTTCCCCCTCATACCCCTCGACATCACCGGTTCCAAGGTCAAACCTCTTGAGTTCAGTTGAGGGGTGTGGTCGCCGGCTGGCAGTGGGGATGGCATTGCGCTCGTCGGTTTGGTTACCGTCATCTTCATAATTCCCTCTGCCTCCTGGCATCCCGAACTGCAAATTGTCATTCGTGCAATTGTTGTCAATTTGGATTTTTGGGTAACTGCTTCCAATTTCAGACTCCTCAAGCGCCACTTCTGAGGTCAAATAGTCGAGAAAAATCGCATTGTCAACACGCGCTGCTTCTACACTAATGAACATGGCAGGCTTTGCATTCTTGGCATGATGGATCTGACATTTGACTGTCGCAAGAGTGTTGTTATACACCCTCTGTTGGTAGCTCTCCGGTACTGTTTTCCAGGTATTCATCAAGAATGTATACGTGTCTCCAACGCCAGGCGCGGTTGAAAACTTGTGACCCAATGCAGCACAGCAGGATGCATTCTTACCACTGTCATCCTTATGATTGAAGTTGATTGAGGGATCAGGTCTTTCCGCTTTCAGCTTTGTCTTGGAAGCTTTCAGATGAAAACCTTTGGTCTTTTGCTACTTCAGGACAGCATGGTGCAACGTGGTGCAGGTAAACATGATCAGTGGCGAGGGTATATGATGGTCCTTGTCGTTAATCATGGAATTATACAATCCATCAGCATACTTACCGCGCTTATTCGCCCGATGATAAAATTTGATGTAGATAAAAAGCGGGATTGTTTGTGCCAGGAAGTAAAGTGGACGCTGGCCATTCGTCAGAGGCTGATGACTCTCTCTGCGTTGGATTTGGGCTGCGTACACCACTTTGCACAGGCTCTGCTAGAGGAAAAAGATACTTATTGTCTGCCAGAAGGGAATCAATGAATTCCAAACGCTCTGTGGCGGATTCAAAGCTGTGGAGATCATAATGCTCTTCTCAATTGTCCCGTGTTGATTGAAAAGAATGGGATTTAACCTTATTGACTTGTGCTCGAACCTGGTACTGGTTTGCGCATGTACTATGCAACATGGAGAGTTGCTTCAGCATACCTCTTTCAAGATCTCCTTTGTGTGCGCCTCAAAATCTATGCACCAAATGTTGTCTCGCTGCCTAGTGGTGTTCCAGGACGTCTCTATTATCTTCCAGAGTGGGGCTTCAGCTGATTCTTTCGAAATGCGGCGAGTTGCATAACTTACTGTCTCCATGTCGCTTGCACTCATAAACGGCCGTCTGTTCGACATGTAGACCTCAGGGAGGCTGCCAATCACAAACCCAAGATGCATCATGTCTGAGTGACCAAACTGATGGATGCTGCGACTGCTGGAGACCATTAATCGAGACGTAGACACCGCTAGCTTTTGCAATTGCCACTGCCTCTGTCTCTGATTCTTTTCAGTAGCTCTCGTTGGGAGTAGATTTGTAATGATCGCGCGGGACTGTGGATTAGGGATGGGGGTATGCAGGTTTTCAAGACCTCTGAGAGGAGTGGGAGTGATAACAATGCCGGATGCGGGGCTGGATACTCCGCGATGCACTGAGGTTCCTCCGCCTGCTGGTGTGATACTACTGCTTGTACCCAGCGTGGCAGTTGGAGCATGTTTTAATGTTTCCAACACTTCCGGGTTACCTGGCTATGGTCCTGGTTTGAATCCGGCTGGGACGGCCCAGTTCAGGTGGTTACTCCGAAAATAGGGGTACCCTCCGGGTCCAGGAATACGTTGTAACTGAACCGCCGTTCCATTTTACAGTTCATACAACTTCGGCTTGAATTGAGTATTTGAATTCTCATTGTATTGTGACATGATCTATACGTGAAATGTGCCGATTGATGCCCTCTTTCATCTCCCATTCTCACATTTGCGATCGGATCAATACTCCTCAATTCACTGTGAAATTAATCCCAAAATAACACCAAAATGACCGGGTTTCCATCGCAAATTCACGAAAATTGGTCCGATTGCAAATCGGAGAAAGGGAAATGAAAGAGGGCATCAATCTGCATATTTCACATATAGATTATGTTGCAAAACGATGAGAACTGAAATACTTAATTGCACCAACAAATGTTGACTTGTAAATAGGGGGTTTTGAGTTGAAACCCATTGCAACGGTCAGGATCCAGGTCAGAACCGGACATGGGACCAAACCGGCAATTTGGACCCGTTGCTAACACTAGTATTTATTGACCATTGCTGTGTAGTGCACTGGGTGGAAGTCACACGTTGATTGATATCTGCAACGTGAGAATTGTTCAGCCAAGATGACTGGGTGGAGGTTTGATGTTGGATTGTAGAGGGTACGGAACTTCCTCTTTGAGAGGTATCCCTCTCGCCAGCCGGTACTGAAACAAGTCTTTCAACAGGCGGAAGTAGATCATTCCCCGAAGGCACAGACTGTTTTTGATTCTGGTGATGAAAAAGACTTCGAACATTTCGTTAGACCGGAGTCGGGTCAGGGTGAGGTCTTTGGGAATAAATAGTCCAGTATAGATGTTCGACGTTAAGAAAGTTGGAATAATTACCTCTGCATACAAATGAAACGGCAGGAGAGGTAGACTCCTATTTGAGCGACCATGGATGGTTTTGACAAAAAATGGAGGCGCAATGTGAACCGCGCTGTACTCTAAACGATGACAATACTCGGTGATGAGATCGCTTGCAATGCACGCAATTATGGGGTTAACTGCGATCAGATTAAACTCAGACTACACTCAGCACTGATATTCAGTTTTCCAGCAATGTCTGAAGGTCTATTTGCACCGCTTGAATGGTGTTTATGCCATCTTGGCGCGATTATGATTGTATTGCACTCATTCTTGGCACAATACTTCGAACCATTGGTTATGTACATCATCAGCTTCCCGGTGGATATCCCCTGTTGGCACAGCTACGAGCATCGCAAAGCGAACAATGTTGTGGTCTCTATCCTATGACATCCGTTGTGTGTGCTTTTCCCACTGCTAGGCGTTGTTAGCGGTGTTGAATGGTTGCACAGTTGGAACAACTAGAGACGTACTCAGTGCTCCGAGATGCATCAGGTCTGAGCAGTGAAAATGATGTATGATGCAAAAGCGACGCCTGGCGTCGTAAACTGTCCTCTCCTCGACTACTGAATCTCGTCTCGACGCTTCTTGTTCAGTAGGTGCCTGGTGGTTCTGCAAGATGAAGGCTGGGCCGTTTTGGGTTCGTTAACCAACATAACTCAGAAGTTGAACCATGAACCAAGTAATCGCCGGAACTCAGGAAGATATATCCCTGCTTCCTGTGTACACCTCGTCTCCCTTTTCCTCCCATATTATACATACCGACAGCATCCTTATCTCCAAATCACGTGACTTGCACAAAACAACGCCTCTTGTTCCAAAACTCACCTGATAACCTACACAACTTTGTACTTTCCCTATGGGCTTCCTTCCGCTACAACTGTATCATAATGCTAACATTTCGGATTTAGATTCATTTTCAACGCAGAGCGATGGCACCAAAAGGCAGCAGTAAAGAAAAGGGGAATGCTAGGGTAAGGATGCCGACATCGGATATAAATCAATGCATGTCGTTGGATTGGGACCATCGAAAGGAATTCATCACGAAAACCATCCATGGACTCATACGGATATACAATCTTTGCAGCGTCAATGATTAGAGGGCATGGGACCTCTTTTATGATATAATCTTTCTTGATCCAGTCACAACTCGCCCCTTTTCACATTTTCAGCTGATGTGGCCACACCGCAGCAGCAGGAGTTCACTTTGTCGGGAGTGGTGGGCTGTCTTCCGCTCATATCTGGGGCAAATGTTTGACAAAACTCGAGACGAGAAGAACAATTGCAGGTGGGACAATCCGCGTACCTTCGGGGATCAAGTCGATCGCTCCAATCAGCAGACAACCAGCTCGGGGAAGATTCAACACACGGGTGAGCATTTCTTCTGGTATGGTAGCGATGATCCCAGAGCAATGATTGAGCCGCCACGCCGTCGGCAGTACAAACCAGGCAACCTCCTGGCTGTTAGCCCACTGAATTGAGATGAGATAATCGACAAGCATGATGATGATGACGACTGGGCGGATCCCGGCGCGCCCAGCGGTTGAAGGTGCCGTCCTTGCGATGATAATGACAATGACAATGGCGAGAGTGAGGAGGACACGCAGGTCAGTGAGGAAGGGACCGGGACAGGGAATGGAACAAAGGATGGGAAAGGGGATAGGGAAGGCGAAGTGGAAATGGAAGGGGAAGGGGAACGGAGCCAGTAAAGGGAAAGGTATTGTTAAACACTCCAGAGGGGGAGAAGATTTCTCTCGTACCGTTGCTTTGTACTTGCAGAAGGAAATTTCACTGGCAGACTTCGATGCGGAGGGATAACTTGAGCGGGTATATTTAGAGCTGGAAGAATCGCCCCCCCTTGTCAATTTCCTCAGATGATGATACCGACAATAACGAGTCGGACGGCGAAATTGACTCAGAACTTGACCGTGATATGGATCTCTGTGTCGAGGATGATGCGCACGCACTGGACGGCGTTGATTTATATGGCGATGTGCATATCGACAGGGACAGTAACGATGATGAGGAAGAAGATGAAGAGGAGGAAGATAAGGAGATGGTGGAGGAGAACAATGAGGATGAGGATGAGGATAATAGCAAAGCACCTCGGACGGTTGGCCAGAGAGAGATGGTAAATACATTGGCTGACAATGCTGATACCATGGTAGGTGATGAGCCAACCGTGCTACCTGAGCAAGGCCAGGTGATGCGTGACAATACCACACAGCCACAACCTCCGGTGCCTGCCCGACGACCACAAACCACGGAGCCTCCCCCAAGACCACGAACTCTGGAGACTCATACCATGAGTGGGCTGGAGTTTCTGTGGCTAGTGACGCCGCAAAAACCTCACCCAGCGATGACAACTCGGCGAGATGCTAACGCAGCAGGAAACACCTCGGATATTGATATGGAGCTGGAGATACTCTGCGAATCGGCAGGTGGCAACAATTTCAACAATAGCCCCCTGACGGATGTCTCTCTCCCGGATGTGCCTCTCCCCAATGTCGCTCTCCCCAATGTCGCTCCCCTGATGTTCCACTCCCTAATGCCCGCCCCAATGGCTCAGTGGGTGAGGAGCGAACCAGTCCTCTCGTTACAGACGAGGTCCGCATTTCAGGTTGAGTGGGGTTCTTGTCTTGTGAGTTTCCTTTCAGGTAAACTATTCATCTCAGGCACTAATTAAGTCACGCATGGAGGTGTTTTGTTCATGTTGGTTAATGTTGTGGGCTTGATCATTTGCTTTGTTCAAATCAATGTCTTTCAGGGATTGATTATTACACGCGTCGCGAGGTTTTTGGATTGCTCAGGGTTTATTTTTTATTTATTCATACTATTATATGACATCCCGTATGCAGTGATTTCGCAACACCTTGAGGGATGGTGTTGAGGCTCAATAAATCTCTCAAGTATCGTGAGCTTATACACACACCAGACTGCTCAGGCCCAGCACCAACTTTCATCCCTTTCCACAGTGAATACACCACTCCTCTCGTCTCGTCGACAATGCCAGAGAAATCCAACTGAATTTTCATGCCGAAAGAAGTTCACCTTACACAGCTGGTGACTTAAACATATCAAATTACACCATCCTGAACACCTTCAAGTTGCAAGGAATCTGACTGTTCACAGCGCGCCCCGACAGATTGAATCTGCTCTGCATCCTGAATCGAATGCTGACAAAGATTCAGTCAACCACTTGGACACATTTCAATACCTCGAACACATTGAAAACATCGCAGACTTGAAGTCTCAATCACCGCCACCTACTATGCTGCAGACGGAAACATACCCCGGCGCCAGTACATTGCTGGGCAATAATATTGCTGAGCCATGAGAACACGACACTCAGGTCTGCATTGACACAAACCTACAGAACAATCCCTACTACCCATTCGCGACACGTGAGGAGTACAAATATATCCAGTGTGGTATGAAGAAGAAGCGCATGAAGACGTACTATGACAACGTGCTGAAGGAGGAAAACACCGCTCCGCGCTTCCCAAAGTTGGAAAATGAAGATGACTTCCAGAAGCTTGTGGCTAGCATGTCAGACGATCTGGCACTTGGAGAGTAGGAACTACTTGCTCTCGAGGACATGAGATCAGTGTTTTCACCAGTCCGGACGGACCCGGTCTGGGGTAGAGCTCAGTACGGTCCGGTCCAACCGGAAGGTCAGACTGGACCGGACCACAAACAGGCAGTCTTGGACTGGACGGGCTTGGTCTGGACTAGTCCATTCCTACTAATGGTAGTTATCCAGATTCGGTATGGATCCTATCAGGTGACCACCAAAACCGTGATTCGTCCCTACTTTTAACCACTGGGCACGTACGAATGGACATCTATAGTACAATTATTCTAGTATTGTGTGGGTTTCCAGTCCAAAGGGCATATTTACCCCATTTCTAACCCGATTTCAGCAAGTATAAACCTAACCCTGCAATGCAGTCCAGGACCAGTCCAGACTGAGTCTGGACCGGTCCGATGAACTTTCAGACTGGTCCGATTCCAGTCCGAAAAATCCTTGGACCGTACTGGACTAAACCCGGACCAGTCCAGTCCAGACTGGTCCACCCCCGGACTGGTGAAAACACTGCATGAGATGGAATGACAAACACGAATTCCCTATCAAATACTGCAGTCGAGACATCATGAAAAGGATGAGATAGTTGATGTGGCAGCCAGCGTATGCGACGCATCGTATTAACACCCCTGAGCGTTGCTCAATCAGAGGTACGCCACCGAAACTCCTCTATACCGAAATGCACCCTGCGGATTGGTGGTTGGAGACATAGGTAAGGAGAGATACTAAAGGATAATAACGTGCTAATCGACAATTAGGCAACGCTCAGAGTGGGGGATAAACTGGTTCTCTTGATCATCATGTCCGATGTAGCACATCTCCCCAATTTTGCTGCGGACAACAACGAGTAGCCTGTATATCTGACAATTGGCAATCTATCTTCGAAGATCCGCCAGATGCCCTCAACGAACAGCTTAGTAATGGTCGCTCTCCTGCCGATTGCAATCAAGAACCGCAATATTTCTCAGAAGCGGCGTCATGAACAGCACCAATCAAACTGAGAGGTACTGTACGAAGTACCCAGGCGTGTACTCCAGCCTCTAACTTTGCAACACAATCCAGGCACCGAGAGCGGGTATTTCAATGTTCGCAGAGCAGGTTGCAACTTCATGTGTTGCAAACGGGTTCTCGCAGCATGGCTTGCATATTGCCCTGAGTATAGCGACCGACTTCATCTCGAGCGGCATGTCTGTTTTTGGTGTGAACGTCCAAAGAACGAACTTGGAGATTATGTCCCTCCTGACAAGCAACACCTCTGGTGGGATCACAACCTGTATCGAACACTCAGCGATGCCAACACCACGGCAACCAATACTGAACTCTCGTGGCTCCATGTTCACCAAGGATTCAATGTTTTTCGACATATTCCTTGTATCATGAGTGACCTCCCTGAGCCCGACCTCCTCCATTGAATGCAGATCGGCATGCTTGACCACCTCCAGAAGTGGATTTTCCACTTCATGAAGACGCACCAACAGCTCGAAAAGTACAATGCAATCTGGTTATCCATGCATGCTTACCACAACCTGGCACCAAAAAATTAGTCATATGACGAAATATCTCACTGGAATGAGAAGGAGATGATGGACATAAGCCGGTACCTGCTTGGAGTTGTAACCCAGTCTCTACAAGGCGGAAGCCCCACTTAGCGTCCCCTATTCTATCATGCAATTGAGTGCGCACAGGCATTGTTTGAATTCTATATGTATGCTCAATATAAATCTCACGATCATGCAACATTGAGCTACAGGAATGACACCTTCTTTCCTTTTCACACCTGCAAAGATGATTTCTTACTGATGCAAGCCAGCAAAAATGCAAAAGCCAAACACATTGCCCTGAGAACAGAACTCTTGAAGAAGCGAAATATAGACAAGGAATCAAATCTTGAAACTTGGACGCCATCGAAGAAGGGGAGAGAAATGAATGCCCCGTGGGTTGATATCAGTCGCAAGATGGATGTTTCCCAGGAGTTCAATGCCGTCTTCAACTTTCGTAATATCCACTTGATGTCTCAATGGGTCGAACAGATTCCTCGATAGGGAGCCTTCCAACAGTATTCTGAAGAGAGACATGAACAGGCACCTACAACGAACCTTGAGGATGGTTGGAACGCCTCCAAACAAAATCTCAACTACCTGCCAGAAGTAATCACCTTTTAGCATCCCATCCTCTGCTTCGAAGTCAGAGAGCTCAATCTCCAAGCCCTCGCTCAGAGTCGGGAGAACAGCGCTGCGACATGCAAAGTCCTCCCTTCCGTTGCCCATCTGGCTGCCCCCCTCAGCCACCACGCATATGCAAAGGTCAAATTCATGGGATTCCAAAACCGCCTTGAGGGAAAGCATCCTGACGCTGATATCAAAGACTTCAGAGCATTACTCGACAATACACAAGACGCAATGCTCCGCGTGGAAATATACAGCGGTACACGGAAGATTTTAAAACATAACAGTCGCAACAAGATTTGTCGATCGGATCAACAACTGCACGGAATGGCGCTCTGTGTTTACCATGGTATTAAGGTTCAAGTTGAGGGTGTAGATGGTGAACGCATTGCTCAAATGTGTTGATGAACAGGCAGCCAGAGCTGGCGAGGAGGGGATCGACGGAACAACTGGACGTGGGTAACGCAATGGCCGGGGAGGTGTTATAGCGCCCTGAATGGGCGTGTCCCGTGGCAACTACAACGACTATTCAAAATCAAACTCTGCAATGAGGATGGTGCCTTTGTTGAGTACTGGTTGGCCCTGGCGCTCACCACAATAAGTGAAAACTCAGGTAACGTGAATCCCGTGGTAAAATTTGTACAAGTGAGAAAAGCACCGGAGACTGTTGATTTGCAAGTTTTCAGCATGGGAAACATTGTCTGCTGCATGCATATAATTCCAGAGAGGGCCACAAGTAGTAACAGAGATGATCGATGGGATAAGCGATGGATTGTCAATAGCCACATAGATCTGGGGACTTGGAATAATGTGTATGCATAGTAAAGAGAGAATTGTATTTTGCACACAGCTGGAAGGAACGCAAGATGATATAATTGCAGCATCACCCATTGCATTCCAATGCCGATGCAAGCACGTACCTAATGAACCCATTCCGAAGTATGTCACAGTTGGCCACTACGCGAGAGTGATCGTTTACAATACGAGACCATCAGAACGTGAAGACACACTGAAACTGCTATAGTAGGGCGATATACAACGCGACGCGTTCTATTGACGCCAGGCCCGGAGTAATCCGCCAGCTGGGTATCTCTGACAGCTCTAACTGAGTATGTCCACTCCGACTGAGCCATCCCACCCAAACTGATTTTTTTTTTCTTTATATTTAGATTTCCCTCGGATGAAAATTCAGGATTGACATTCACTGTTACAGCAATGTCTGAAGGTCTATTTGCACCGCTTGAAGGGTCTTTATACCTCCTTCGTGCAATTCTAATAGTATTGCACTCATTCTTGGAACAATCCTTCGACCCAACAATTTTGAATATCTTTGGCTTCCCAATGGTAATCCCCCGTTGGCAGAGTTGAAAGCATTGCAAAGAGAGTCGGTAGAAGATGTATATATACAGTAAACAACTGCACGCAATGGAGCTCTGTATTTACCATGGTATTAATGTTCAAATTGTGGATTTTGAAGGTGAACCCATATCTCAGATTCGTCGATGCATTGGAACGCAGAGATGGCGCGCAGGGGACTGATAGAATGAGTGGGTTTGGGTAAAGCAACTCCCAGCGAGCTGTTATGGTGCATTGAATGGTCGTCTTCCGCGGCAACTGTAATCACTATTCAATATCAAGCTCTTGAACGACGATGGAGCTTTCATTAAGTACTAGTTAGCCCTGGCGCTTACCACAATACATGAAAAATCGGGTAACTTGGATCCAGTCTCGAAATTTGTACCAGTAAGAAAAGTACCGGCAGCATTTGTTTTGGAACTTTTCAGAGTGGGAAACATTGTAGGCTGCGCACATCCAATTCCAGAGATAGCTGCTAGTAGTAAGACAGGAAATGGATTGAAAGATCGATGGATGGTCAATAGGCACATAGATCTAGCCACTTGGAATGATGTGTATAATTGGTAAAGAGAGAATTGCATGGTGCGTGCTGGTACAAGCAAAGCAAGGAGGAGTTTTTGCAGTGTCACCAATCACATTGCAATCCCAATGCAAGCGCGTGCTCATTGAATCTATTCCGACGTATGTTCACAGTTGGCCATCAATGGCAGAGTGTTTGTTTAAAATAGGAGACCGACAGAGCAAGAAGAAATGGTGAAACCGCGATGAGAGGGCGATATGCAATGGCACGCATGGTATTACAGCCTCGTGCAGAGTACACTGCAACTGGAATCTCTTTGACAGTTCTGAGAGACCGAGTCCAAACAGGGGGAGCCGTTCTGTGTGGACAGAATTATTTTCTGCTGATGTGATATTTTGATTCATATCGATTGTGTAGTTTGAGGTTTAGATATGAAGAATACCCCATTGATGGGAGACTTATACTTTGTAGTGAGGTTTCTGAGGCAGAAGAAGTTTACATGTTACACTAAGAATACACCTACGACCGGTACGCATCTTATCTCAGCATTTATTCTGAATCATTGCAGGACTTTGCGGTCGTTGAGTCGGGAGGAGGAGGAAATGAATATTCATCCTACGGACCGGACTTCTTATGTTAGCTAGTGATAGCAAAGGTGAAAGATTACCCCGCATTGGTCCGATTCCAAACCTGTTCCAGACAGTCAATTCCGGTTCCATGGTGGCAATGAACCTGAAACAGATAGGTAGTATAGGGTCGAAACCGACGCTGGACATGGATCTGTGGGTTTTTGGCCCGGTTGGAACGGGACTGTGGTTACAATCTCACAGCAGGGTTAAATGGTGGAGCTACAAGATTGAGTGACCATCATTGACACTCCAGTATACCTGTGGGGCCATGCCAGATGGTATTGCCCAGGTAGGGCGGTTCAACCTCCAGGAGCCCAGGAAGACGGCGAGAATATAGTATAATACCGCCCGGTGAGCATCCACAGAATCTCACACAGGGCGAGTAAAATGAGAATTAAGGGAAACATAAAATGTGTAATATGTGGTAGAAAGAGATGAGATGATCTGAGATGACATACATGGCATCATGGGAGTGTATCTACACCGGGGTCTCACAAATATATACTCTCTGACACTCTTTCTCTCTCCAATACCAGTATATCTCTGTGCACCCACCATCGGTGAGTCCGTGTCCATCATCTCGGTCTTGTCAGAGATGCGCTGTCACTCAGTGCTCTTCCAAGCTCAGTGGCGGAGGTAGTGAGAAACGAATATCAGTATCATGAATTTTTGTCTCTGGGAGCCTCCAGAAGTGTCTGAGAGGATGTGGAGTGTAAACTTAGATGCATCAAGTTCAGCAGAGTATCAGACTGTAGGAGGGAATTTTGGAGGGCATTCTGTGTGACCGAAACCTCTGATGACTAATACAAAAGTACCATGGGAGTGATTGTGATAAGTTTGAGAATACTAAGGAGTGCTGAAGAAAACTTTGGAAGTACCAGGGAGAACCTGGGAGCGCCGGCGACAAGTCTGGGAGCACCTCGAATCACAGTTCAGCAGTTTGGCAATACAATGTTCCTTGGGGATGCTGCAGGTACGCCTGAAAATCATGGCTGCTACTCATTGTTCAATGACTGTTCAAACTAATGTATTCAGATTGTATTCTCATCTGTTTATCTATGTATCAATGTCTTTGGGTATCTATACTGCTACCAATCTGAACACAATACATCTGGACTGCTTGAAAGGGAGCTTGAGAACAATTTGAGGTGTGCCTGATGATCAGGATTGAATAAACTCATATAGTCACTCCAATGCCTTGATTGAGAGACTGTGGAGATGATGGTGCAGGTTGTAATCGAGCCTGTTGGAGAAACACTGAGAGGCCATGATGAAGTAAACTGAGAGATAGACTCTGAGATCGTGATGGAGCGACTTTTTGATTTGGTTTGAGGCAGAAATCGAGCGAGTTCAGAGAAGCCCATGGAGCCCATGATGCGGAGAGTATGGAGTAGTGATAGGAACCGGTCAGGACCGTCACTTCAGGTCTGGGTCAGGGTCCAAACAGAGTTGTTGCCAAAATGGCAGTTTGGGTTTTCACTAAACAAGATCTGTCAACTCGGGTGCGGTTCAATGGTAAACTCTCACACCGTCAGAATTTGGCGGGTTGTTAATGGGTGACGCAGTGTGTCTATGCATAGATTCATTTATTGCTATTTTATTTGGAGTTTGTTAATAGTATCTTATCAACACTGCGTTTTCAAAAACGCATAATACATTTTTACATGCTTTGCAGCTTCCAATATCTATTAATTGGAAATCGGTATTTTACCTTTCATATATCGTGTTGTTGCTTGTCAGGGTGGTCAGTCGTTATACTATTAATCTGAAGATACGCGTGATGCCTTGATAATCAAATATGCAACAACTAGAACTATTGACCCTACATTGACACTCATTGTCAGGACCGGGCAGAATGGGTTTCACAAGCTCTGTTGCCTATACTGGCTGCCATTACTTCATGTATGACATTTTGCAACCAGTCACCCCCCAGATTAACGAAGATACATTACCAACAATCATTGACGCTCCGTTGACACTCATCTTTATCATGGGGCAGGGAGTGTTTCACATTCTCTTCTGACTATTCAGGCCGCCAATACTACGTTTATGACTTTTTGGAACATAATCTCCGCTACATTATGCATCATATATGACCAAGAATCATTCACACTGCAGTGACACTTGTTTTGCCAGGGGTATATCTACAACATGAAATCCTTTGATTTGGCATAGGCTATCATTCACATTTGTTTGTCAGCATTTCTGGTGTTTTCATGTACTCTCTTCTTGATTACTACATTGTTCTTTGATAAAACATATAAATATAACCTTTAAAATATACTTTACAGTATCCACAAATTCAGGATAATGATAATTTCCACAATGCCGTGCCATTTAATCAATTCTAGTTATCACTGACAGGTTCGCTCAATAGGCTCCTGCGGCCTTCAAAATGAATGTGAGCTGCATTACAACACAGCAGATTGTGTCCTAACCAGTGGCTGTTCCTTTCTATGTCAGCATATCTGGATCAAAATCTGTATGGTTCTGGCTGTGCTGGGTAGATTCATTGAAAATACCAGATTCAGCACAGGGAAGAGATGTATGCAAATATGCATATTGAGACTGCAAATTAATGATTCAGATACATTGAGTGCCAGAAGTGATAGCGGTTGCGGCCGTTGGTCGTTCGAGCAGAAATGCCGTCAACACTGGTTTGGCTCAGGAGTCTGTGCAGGACTCGTCTGGCTACGTCAGTTGGGTCGAGGTCCACCTGTGCCTCTGAGTCTCCAGAGTGTCTGTGAAGTCTTTCCAGTGCCATTTTGGCAAGGAAGGTATCTGGCCATGTGGTTTTGAGGAATCATATCTGGGTGTCTTTCTATTGGAGCCGTGAACAAAATATGCCCAGGAAACACAACGCACACCTTCTTCTCTTCCTGAACCTTGGTACCTGGTTTCTCAAATATTCGGCTTTCTTTATTGCAGCACACTGTAATGGCGAGGTCGTGTACTAGAGGTTAGGGTTGCAACGGCGAGCACGTAATGCGGCCGGGTAAGTGCAACCTTATCTCGACTGCTCGTGAGGACTTAGA